>ERZ1023619.42-NODE-42-length-37157-cov-9.515282_pt1 | contig 37157 bp, 36 predicted proteins | sample MGYA00380329_ERZ1023619 | MGnify/ENA primary metagenome ERZ1023619 (study PRJEB33179, sample SAMN07448976) | human gut metagenome | biome: Human-gut; feature: Human associated habitat; material: Faeces | host: Homo sapiens | place: India: Bhopal | collected...
ATAGAATAGTATACAGATATTATGGAATATATAAGCAAAACTCTGGATTTTCATGTCAAGGAGCCGTCCGTCATCTCGTTTGGAAAGTTTGACGGGCTTCACCGAGGACATGAATTTCTGATGGAAAAGCAAATTGAACAGAGCAATCTGCATGGCTACAAGCGCATCATATTTACGTTTGACATTCCTCCCAAATCGGAGGTACTTGGCGTTGAGTCAAAGGTTATAATCACAAACGATGAAAAAGAGTATGTGTTTGAAAAATCAGGTATTGACTATCTGATAGAGTGTCCGTTTGTGCCACAGGTGATGACGATGGAGGCGGATGCGTTTGTCAGATGGATAGTTAAAAGTCTTAATGTCAAGTGTATCATTGTCGGAGATGATTTCCGTTTCGGGCACAACAGGGCAGGAGACCATCGGCTGCTTTCTGCGATGGCAGGAGAGCTTGGATACGAGCTTATTGTGGTGGACAAGATAAAGGATGGAGACAGGGATATAAGCAGTACCTATATCCGCGAGGAGATTGCGGCAGGACATATTAAAAAGGCGAATGAACTGCTGGGATATCCCTTTTTCATAAAAGGAAGAGTAGTGCATGGCAGAGCACTGGGCAGGACTATTGGCATTCCGACAGTCAACCTTTCAGTGCCGCACGATAAGCTGCTTCCACCAAAGGGAGTGTATATGTCAAGAGTTCTTGTCAGGGACAACTGGTACCTTGGTGTAACCAATATAGGATGCAAGCCTACTATAGAGGGCAAAAATCCAATCGGTGCAGAGACATATATCATAGATTTTGGGCAGGATGTTTACGGACAGGATATCATGGTAGAGCTTCATAAGTTCGTAAGACCTGAGATGAAGTTTGATTCAATAGAAGCGTTAAAGAGCCAGATGAGTGCAGATATCAATTATACAATCAATTATGCAGGCAGTCACACATTCTAGTGTGGCTGTTTTTTTGCGAAATTACCCAAAATAACGAAAAAATGACAAATATTACGGAAATATTACGGAGAAATATTGACATTTTAACAATTTGTGATATACTCGTAAACATGGGATTATGGATAGCATGAACTGGAGGCTATATGAAAAATAAATTAAAATTAGGACAGGCAGCAGGCGTTGTAGCGTTTGCTATTATTATAGGTGCTGTATCTATGAGTTCAAGCAGCACAGTAGATGCCAGAACATCATTAAAGGAAAATAGAACAGTCAATGCGGGGGTGGCTCTTGGTCTGACAGAGGCGGCAGATGCTACGGAGCTTCTCACAGCAGGGGTTACATCGGCTCTTACTTATTATGGAGCTGACGTATCGGTAGCGCAAAACGACAGCAATGTTGTTACTGCATCTGCTCAGGGTGCACAGGTTGGCAATACTGCACAGGAGACAGAACAGGCAAATGAGGCATCCCAGACACCGACTGCCGCACAGACCTGTGGTTATACAAATCTTGGTATGTCGGTTATAAGCAGTGGAAACTTAAATATCAGACAGGAAGCTTCGACAGACAGCGAGGTAATAGGAATACTTACCAATCACAATGCCTGTGAGCTTCTTGAGGATGCCGGAGAATGGTACAAGGTCACATCAGGCAAGGTGACAGGATATGTAAACAAGCAGTATCTTGTGACAGGAGATGAGGCAGAGGCTATTGCAGAACAGGAGATTAAGACGGTTGCCACAGTAAATACGGAAACACTGAATGTGCGTGCAGAGAAGTCAACAGAGGCTGCGGTGCTTTCGCAGGTTGGAAATTCAGAGGCATTCACGGTTAATTCTGTCGCTGACGGCTGGGTTGAGATAAGTGTGGATGATTCGGTAGGATATATATCACAGGATTATGTGACACTGGCACAGGCACTTCCTACAGCAAAGACAATAGAGCAGGTGAAGTATGGTGACGGCGTATCAGATGTAAGGGCATCTGTTGTATCGTATGCGTTACAGTTTGTCGGAAACAGATATGTGTGGGGTGGTACAAGCCTTGAGAAGGGAGTTGACTGCTCAGGCTTCACAATGAGAATTCTTGGAAAGTATGGAATCTCATTACCGCATTCATCAAGAGCACAGCCTTCATACGGCACAAAAATCAGTGCATCTGAAGCAAAGCCGGGAGATTTATTCTTCTACGGAAGTGGAAGGAGTATCTCACATGTTGCAATTTATATCGGAAACGGACAGATTGTACATGCCAGCAACAAGCGTGATGGAATCAAGGTTTCAAATGCATATTACAGAAATCCGATTTGTGTCGCAAGATATTTGCCGGATTAATAAAAAAACAGTTTACAACAAATGCTTACTATGCTATACTGCATAAGTATGGTTTTGCCCATGTTCGGTAGTTGGACACTCCGACCTATTGCTGAGCATCATACAGTTATCAGGGCGCATTATAATATAAGGAGGATCAACAATGATCGCAAAGGAAAAGAAACAGGCTATTATCGCAGAGTACGGTAGAACACCAAATGACACAGGTTCACCAGAGGTTCAGATTGCAATTCTTTCAGCAAGAATCGCAGAGTTAACTGAGCATTTCAAACAGAACCCAAAGGATCATCACTCAAGAAGAGGAATGTTAAAGATGATCGGTCAGAGACGTGGATTACTTGCATACCTTAAGGAGATTGATATCGAGAGATATCGTTCACTTATCGAGCGTTTAGGACTCAGAAAATAGTATTTTCTTTAGAGCGGAGTAATTATTATTCCGCTCTATTATTGTTTTTATTATTGTTTTTATTATTGTTTTTTGAAAAGCAGAAGTAAGCCGAGACCACTAAAGAGTGCATGAGCGTACATGTATTGTTTTGTAGTTTCGGAAGAGGAATACACTTCTGCAAAAGAATTTTAAGGAGAATTAATATGTACAAAAGTTATTCAATGGAACTTGCCGGCAGGACTCTTACTGTAGATATCGGAAGAGTAGCAGCTCAGGCAAACGGAGCTGTTTTTATCAAGTATGGTGATACAACAGTCCTTTCAACAGCTACAGCATCTGACAAGCCACGTGACGGTGTGGATTTCTTCCCACTCAGCGTTGAGTTCGAGGAGAAGATGTACTCTGTAGGAAAAATTCCGGGTGGTTTTAACAAGCGTGAGGGAAAGGCATCTGAGAACGCCATCCTTACAGATCGTGTAATTGACCGTCCTATGAGACCTCTTTTTCCAAAGGATTACAGAAACGATGTTACTTTAAACAACCTTGTCATGTCAGTGGATCCTGAGTGCCGTCCTGAGATAGTTGCAATGATCGGTACAGCTCTTGCAGTTCATATATCAGATATTCCGTTTGACGGACCATGTGCCATGACACAGATGGGACTTGTTGATGGAGAGTTTATCGTAAACCCTTCACAGAAGCAGTGGGATGAGGGCGATTTACAGCTCACAGTTGCTTCTACAAAGGAAAAGGTCATCATGATTGAAGCAGGAGCCAATGAGATTCCTGAGGATCAGATGATTGAGGCAATCTACAAGTGCCACGATATCAACCAGACAGTTATCGCATTCATGGATCAGATCCGTGATGAGATTGGCAAGCCAAAGCATGAGTATGAGAGCTGTGCTATTCCGGAGCAGATGTTTGAGGATATCAAGAAAATTGTTACTCCAGAGCAGATGGAGGAGGCAGTATTCACAGATGAGAAGCAGAAGCGTGAGGAAAATATAAGAGCTATCACAGAGCAGTTAGAGGAAGCTTTCGCTGACAATGAGGAGTACCTTGCAGTACTTGGTGAGGCTATTTACCAGTATCAGAAGAAGACAGTCAGAAAGATGATTTTAAAGGATCATAAGCGTCCGGACGGCCGTGCAATCAACCAGATCAGACCACTCGCAGCAGAGGTTGATTTGATTCCTAGAGTTCACGGCTCTGCAATGTTTACCCGTGGACAGACACAGATTTGTGATGTTGTAACACTTGCTCCTTTATCAGAGATTCAGAAAATCGACGGACTTGATGCAAATATCACAACAAAGAGATATATGCATCACTATAACTTCCCTGCATACTCTGTAGGAGAGACAAAGGTATCACGTGGACCGGGACGTCGTGAGATTGGACACGGAGCACTTGCTGAGAAGGCACTTGTTCCTGTACTTCCAAGCATTGAGGAGTTCCCATATACTATCCGTGCCGTATCTGAGACATTTGAGTCAAACGGCTCTACATCAATGGCTTCAACATGTGCATCATGTATGTCACTTATGGCTGCAGGTGTTCCGATTAAGGCTATGGTTGCCGGAATCTCATGCGGACTTGTAACAGGCGATACAGATGATGATTTCCTTGTACTTACAGATATCCAGGGTCTTGAGGATTTCTTCGGAGATATGGATTTCAAGGTAACAGGTACACATAAGGGTATTACAGCTATCCAGATGGATATCAAGATTCACGGACTTACAAGACCTATCGTTGAGGAGGCAATCGCAAGAACACGTGAGGCACGTCTCTACATCATGGATGAGGTCATGAGTAAGGCAATCGCTGAGCCTAGAAAAGAAGTAAATGAGTGGGCTCCAAAGATTGAGCAGATTACAATCGATCCATCAAAGATTGGTGATGTTGTCGGACAGAAGGGTAAGACAATCAATGAGATTATCGATAGAACCGGTGTCAAGATCGATATCACAGATGATGGCGCTGTTTCAGTTTGCGGAACAGATAAAGAGATGATTGCAAAGGCAATCGACATGATTAAGATTATCACAACTGATTTTGAGCAGGGACAGATCCTTGAGGGAACAGTTGTAAGCATCAAGGAGTTCGGTGCTTTCATCGAATTTGCTCCTGGCAAAGAGGGAATGGTTCACATTTCTAAGATTGCAAAAGAGAGAATCAACAGAGTAGAGGATGTACTCACACTTGGAGACAAGGTAAAGGTTGTTTGCCTTGGCAAGGACAAGATGGGAAGAATCAGCTTCTCTATGAAGGATGTAAAAGAGGATTAATTAATATACGTTAAAGTATAACAATAATATCCAGGTAAAGGGCTGCACGCAGGTGCAGTCCTTTTAATATATGAAATTATAGTAAGGTGATATGATGTAAGGCAAAACAGGTGCGTCTGTGTCATATTGTGAAAACGAATCATATACTAAATTAAAAAATAAAATAATAATGAAAAATGCGAAATATAGTATAAATGCAAATCTGGTATATAAAAATGGATATAGTGGTAAAAATGTCAATATAGCAGTGCTTGATACGGGTGTGTTTAAACACAAACAGCTTGATGGGTGTATAAAGCACTTTATGGATTTTGTGGGTGGAAAGGAGACATGTTATGACGATAACGGGCATGGTACACATGTGTGCGGTATATTATCGGCTGCAGATATAGGCATGGCTCCGGGGGCAGGACTATATGTGTTTAAGGTGCTTGATTATCTTGGCATGGGGCAGACAGCGGATTCAATTCGTGCACTTAAGTATATAAAAGAAAACTGCGTCAGACTTAATATAAAAATACTCAACTTCTCTGTAGGATATCTGCCATGTTCTGATACAGCAGAGCGTATTAAGATATTGAAGCTGATAGATGAATTGTGGGATATGGGAGTGGTAGTTGTTGCGGCAGCGGGCAACTACGGCCCGGCACCGTTTTCTGTAACTGTGCCGGGAATTTCAAGAAAAATAATAACAGTCGGAAGCTTTGATGATATAAGAAGTGGCAAAGGTCCGACCGATTGCTGTATTGTAAAGCCTGAGATTCTGGCTCCCGGGCATGATATCATAAGCCTTGGAACGAGGGATGGCACATATGTAAGAAAAACAGGTACTTCAATGGCTACACCGATTGTGTCAGGTGCCATAGCACTTCTATTGGAAAAAAATCCAAATATGAGACCGGAGGCGGTTAAGCTAGCCCTGTATAATACATGTGACAGGGCAGGGGATAGTCACAAAGGCTCGTGGGGGATTATAAATGTTGATAAATTGGTGGGAATATTATAATATGTATTAGAGATTTATTATAGATAATATAGGAAATATTAGGTTGTATAATTGTAATTTCGTGGTAGGGATTATATGAGAAAAATATTACAAAGACTGCTTTCAAAGCTTTTTATAGTTTCGACAATAATAATCATACAGATGATATGGTGGTTCTTTTTGTTTTATACGGCATCTGTTGCCAGCAGGGTGTTTCAGGATCTGCTGTATGTGGCAGCCATATTGCTTTCGCTTTATATTGTCAACAGGCGGATGAAAATGTATATAAAAATGTCATGGATATTTTTGATACTGAGTGTTCCAATTGTTGGTATTCCGTGCTATTTCTTTTTCGGGAGACCGGAGCTTACGTCAAAGACACAGAAAAGAATGGCAAGAATTGTGGAAGCATATGCGCCGCTTCGGCCTGAAAACGAGCTGCTAAATGAGACACTCAGACAGACAGATATGGATGCATACAGACAAAGCAGGCTTATCACTCAAAATCAGAAATATCCACTGTATGCGGAGGACTGCACAGAGTACTTTAAATCAGGTGAGGAGGCTTTTGAGAGCATTTTAAAAGATTTAAGGTCAGCTGAAAAGTTTATCTTTATGGAGTATTTCATAATCGGCAGTGGCGTTATGCTTGATCAGATACTTGATATACTCAAAGAAAAGGTAAAGCATGGAGTTGTGGTGAGAATCATATATGATGATTTTGGCAGCATAAATGCCATTCCGCCACATTTTATAAAGGAGATGGAGAGCATCGGAATACAGACCAGACGCTTCAATCCATATAAGCCCATGCTTTCAGTAATTATGAATGACAGGGATCATAGGAAGATACTGGTGATAGACGGACGTGTGGCGCATACCGGTGGTTACAATATAGCAGATGAGTATATCAACAAAAAAATCAGGTTTGGTTACTGGAAGGATGCCGGTATCCGTGTGGAGGGAGAGTGTGTAAACAGTTTCACAACGATGTTCCTTGAGATGTGGAATTATATCAATAAGGACAATGCTGTGCATGATGAATATCTGAATCCACACAATACCTTCAGCCAGTCAGAGGAAAGCGGTTTTGTCCAGCCGTTTTGCGATTCTCCACTTGAGCATGATGATGTAGGAGAGAATCTTTATGTGAGTATCATCTCAAGAGCTAAAAAATATGTTTATATTTTTACACCATATCTGATACTTGGAACGGAGCTGTCACATGCTATGATATCGGCAGCCAGGTCAGGTGTTGATGTGCGTATTGTTGTACCTGAGATTCCCGATAAAAAGCTCATTTATCTGCAGACAAAAGCCAATTTCAGACCTCTTATCGAGGCGGGGGTAAGGATATATCTATACACACCCGGCTTTATACATTCAAAGTGTATAGTGGCAGATGATGATACTGCGATAGTTGGCACATGCAATCTGGATTTCAGGAGCATGTACTGGAATTTTGAGGATTTTGTATACATGTACAGGACTCAGTGCATCGGAAAAATAAAAGAGGATGCGATAGAGACGTTTGCGGTTTCAGAGGAGGTGTATGAGGAAAGCACAAATGATATCTCATTTGCAGGCAGGCTGCTGCAGAGTATTTTGCAGCTTTTTGCACCGCTTTTGTAAATGTGTCTGTAAAGCGTCTGATAAAAATCTGTTGAATAATGTTACAAGTTGTAATATAATAATCCAAGCGGTTGCGTAAGCAACGCACGAAGAAACTGAATATGTAGCATAAAGGTGTCGGAGCAGACAAGCATTTGAATCTGATTTATGACAGGCGATGTGAAGCTGGCTCCGGTGAAAAGGGAAACAGGTGCAAATCCTGTACGAACTCGTCACCGTAATTAAGGAGTGACGGCCAATAAGTCACTGGGCAACCGGGAAGACGGCCGAAGCAATGATATATAAGCCGGGATACCTGCCTTTGTGTTGTATGGAAACAATAGTGTTTCAAGCCACGAGTAACTGGCTGTACGTGATGAAATAATTATAATTACAGACAAGGTTATGATAGCCGTATAGTCTGTGTTAGAAGGATTTTGACATGTATAGCTCTTTGACATAATAGTACAAAGAGCTTTTATTTTTGACGCTTTAAATGTTTTCGTCTTACATATTTAAAACATGTGCAGCTTAATAGCTGCAAGGAGAATGAAAAGGAGAAAACATGAAAAAGAAATTAGTAGTAGTACTGATGGCAGCAGTTATGGCTATGACAGCAGTGACCGGCTGTGGCAGCAAGGCAGATGATGCAAAGAATGATACACAGGCATCTAAGACTTCAGAGAGTGAGACAAGCGCAAACGAAGATCAGGAGGCAGCAATGCATGTGGCAGATTTAATCGATGCAATCTACGTGCAGGAGAGAACAGATGATACAGACAAGCAGTGCAAGGAGGCTAAGGAGGCCTGGGACAAGCTCACAGACGCACAGAAGGAGCTTGTAGAGGGAGAAAATGCTGATCCTGACTATTTCGGCAGAGATACAGGCGATGCTTCAAAGGATGATCCGAGAAACCAGGATGATATCGGCGAGAACGAGATTCTTGTAGTAAGCTTTGGTACATCCTTCAACGACAGCCGTGTGGCTGATATCAAGGGTGTGGAGGATGCAATAGCAGCTGCAAATCCTGACTGGTCAGTCAGAAGAGCCTTCACAGCACAGATTATCATCAATCATGTACAGGCAAGAGATGACGAGAAGATTGACAATATGGATCAGGCACTTGAGCGTGCAGTCAAAAATGGTGTAAAGAATCTTGTGGTACAGCCTACACACCTGATGCATGGCGCAGAGTATGATGAGCTTTCAGAGGCTGTAGAAAAGTATAAGGATAAATTTGAGTCTGTAAAGATTGCAGAGCCACTCCTCGGTGAGGTTGGAAGTGATGCAACAGTTGTAAATGAGGATAAAAAGGCCGTTGCAGAAATTCTTACAGAGGAAGCAGTAGAAAAGGCAGGCTATGACAGCCTTGATGCTGCAAAGGAAGAGGGTACAGCATTTGTATTTATGGGACATGGAACAAGCCATACAGCAAAGATTTCATACAGCCAGATGCAGAGCCAGATGACAGCTTTGGGTTATGAGAACGTATTTATCGGAACTGTAGAGGGTGAGCCGGAGGATACATCATGTGAGTCTGTCATTGAGAAGGTGTCAGCCGCTGGCTACAAGAACGTCATTCTTCGTCCGCTTATGGTTGTTGCAGGAGACCATGCCAACAATGATATGGCGGGAAGTGATGATGATTCATGGCTTTCACAGTTTAAGGCATCAGGAAAGTTTGATAAAATCGATACACAGATTAACGGACTTGGTGAGATTGAGGGTATCCAGAAGCTTTATGTTGAGCATACAGCGGCTGCCATGAGCAAGTAGCAGTTACTTAAATGTATAGTGGGGAAGCTATAAAATAACAGGAGCAGTATATCAGACATGAGAAAATTATTCAGAAACAAGTTTACTTATATCGTTGCAATGACACTGGTTTGTGCCATGAGCCTGGCAGCCTGCGGTAATAAGAATGCAAAAGCTGAAACAGAAAGCAAAAAAGCAGTGCAGGATGCGACAGAGAGCACAAAAAAGGCTGAAAAAACAGAAAAGATAGCACTTTCAGATGGTACATATACAGCAGAGTTTACTACAGACAGCTCAATGTTTCATGTGAATGATGCATATGACAACAAAGGTACACTCACCGTGAAGGATGGCAAGGCAACAATACATGTTACTCTCACATCCACACACATTGTAAATCTCTTTTTGGGAACAGCAAAGGATGCCTCAAAGGACAAGGCTGAGCTTTTAGAGCCAACTGTAGAGACTGTCGATTATGGCGATGGCACAACTGAGGAGGTCAATGCGTTTGATATACCGGTTCCTGTTTTGGATGAGGAATTTGACCTTGCACTTATCGGTACAAAGGGCAAATGGTATGACCACAAGGTAAAGGTTTCAAATGCCACACCTGCGGACGCAGATGCAAGCGTATCTGAGAGTGAAGGAAAAGAGCTTCCTGACGGAACATACAATATCAATCTCGATTTCGAGGGCGGAAGCGGTAAGGCGAGCATTGCATCACCGGCTGAGGTGACTATAAGCGGTGGAGCCGCTACTGCAACAGTGCAGTGGAGCAGTCCAAACTATGACTATATGATAGTTGACGGACAGAAATACATGCCTGTAAATACAGACGGCAATTCTGTATTTGAAATTCCGGTTAAGCTTGATACACCTATGCAGGTTATCGGAGATACAGTTGCTATGAGCAAGCCGCACGAGGTTGAGTACACACTCACCTTCCATTCAGATTCTGCTACAGAGGTGCTTGGTGAGGATGGAGAATAATTAAGCTATGCATGGAAGAAAAAAGATAATTATATATATATTGATATCAATTATAGGACTGTTCTGGCTGTCAGGCTGTGACAGTCCTTCTTCCGATTCAGGGAATACCGAATCGAAGGCTGAGGCAGAGGCACAAAACGGTCTTATATATAAGAGCAGTATGAAGCTTTTATATGCAAAGAATTTTTCTGTTGACTATTATGAGGGTGGATACAAGATACTTACGACAAAGGACGGTACCAAAATACTTACCGTGCCAAAGGGCAGAAAGACTCCAAAGGATATTGACAAGGATATTATTGTATTGAAGGAGCCTGTAAGTGATTTGTATCTGGTCGCATCAGGGGTGATGGATATGTTTGACAAGCTTGATGCAGTGGACACTATTAAATTTTCGGGGCTAGACAGTGACGGCTGGTATATTGACAGTGCAAGAAAGGCTCTTGAAAGTGGCAGAATGCTTTATGCCGGCAAATATTCAAAGCCCGATTATGAGCTTTTGGTGTCAGAAAACTGTTCACTTGCCATAGAAAATACTATGATTACCCATTCGCCGCAGGTAACGGAAAAGCTTAAAAGCTTTGATATCCCTTCAATAATCGAGTACTCAAGCTATGAGGAGGAGCCGCTCGGCAGAGTGGAGTGGGTGAAGTTTTTCGGAGCACTCACAGACCGGGATGAAAAGGCCAATGAGCTCTTTAATGAGCAGGTGGATATTGTAAATCGCATCGCAAAGACAGATGGTACCGATACGGATGATGCCACAAAAAGTGATACAGTTGCATTTTTCTATATCACATCAAATGGACAGGTTCAGGTGCGCAAAAGCACAGATTATGTGCCAAAGATGATTTCGCTAGCCGGTGGAGAATATATTTTTGATGCATCAAATGACGACGATACAGGCAGGTCAACCATGAATATGCAGCTAGAGGATTTCTACAATGGAGCAATAGATGCTGACTATCTGATATATAACAGTGCGATAGACGGCGGTGTGAAGAATCTGAATGAGCTTTTGGACAAGTGCCCGGTGCTTGCCGATTTTAGGGCAGTCAAAGACGGCAATGTATTTTGCACCACGAACGATATGTATCAGCAGTCTATGTCCATCGGGTATATGATTGATGATATGCATTCGATGATTACAGGTGCTGCCGACAGTGATATGAAATATCTGTTTAAGCTCAAATAACTGTGATTTGTGGAATGTGTGTGGTGGGCTGAATTGTTACCGGATATGACAGAATGCAGGAAAATCAATAGCATAAAAAGATAAAAAGCGGAGCTACAACATGGAAAAAACCAGAAAAATAAGGTGTTTTACAACATTTATTATTCTTATAATCTTAATTATTATATTGCTTATCATGAATGTGTGCATAGGAACTGTACACATATCATTTAAGGCTGCATTTGCGACACTTTATGACCACTCAGACAGGGTAGGACGTATTGTGTGGGATATCCGCATGCCAAGAGCTATCGCAGCGATGATACTGGGCGGGGCATTAGCGCTTGCAGGATATCTTTTGCAGACTTTTTTTCATAATCCAATCGCGGGACCTTTTGTGCTTGGTATATCATCGGGAGCTAAGATGATTGTGGCACTTGTTATGGTATTTTTACTTGGAAATGCCATACGTGTGAGCTCACTGGCCATGATTGCAGCAGCGTTTTTGGGAGCAATGCTTTCAATGGGCTTTGTGCTTATCATTTCAAGAAAGGTAAGCAGCATGTCAATGCTTGTGGTGAGCGGTGTCATGATTGGCTACATATGCTCTGCGGTGACTGAGTTTGTGGTGACATTTGCAGATGATTCCGATATAGTAAACCTGCATAACTGGTCAAGGGGAAGCTTTTCGGGCATGACCTGGGACAGCGTTGGGGTGATGAGCATTGTGGTGGGAATCACATTTATTTTTGTTTTTCTCATGTCAAAGCCACTTATGGCATATCAGCTCGGAGAGTCATATGCCGTAAATCTGGGGGTAAACATAAAGCGCATCCGGGTGCTTCTGGTTCTGCTTTCAAGCCTGCTTTCCGCATGTATAGTGGCGTTTGCAGGACCGATATCGTTTGTCGGAATAGCCGTGCCACACATAGTAAAAAGCATGCTAAAGAGCACAAAGCCCATATATATGATACCGGCCTGCTTCCTTGGGGGAGCGGTGTTCTGCCTGTTTTGTGATTTGCTTGCAAGGATGATGTTTGCGCCTACGGAGCTTAGTATCAGCACGGTTACGGCAGTATTTGGTGCACCGGTAGTGCTGTTTATCATGATAAGACGCAGCAAGGAGAAAAATGTCTGATGGAATATTATTTTACTGCTCAAAAGCTGGCCGTTGGATATGATAACAGGCCGCTTATTGAAAATATTGATTTTTCCCTGAAAAGGGGAGAGATTCTCACATTAATCGGGCCAAACGGTGCCGGTAAATCGACTATTTTAAAAAGTATTGCAAGACAGCTTTCGCTTGTGAGCGGTACGATATATCTTGATAAAAGTGATGTAGTGACGATGAATGGCAATGAATTTGCAAAGAAAATGGCTGTTGTGCTCACCGATAAGCTAAAGACGGAGCTTATGACCTGCTATGATGTGGTTGCGACCGGCAGATACCCATACACAGGCCGGTTCGGAGTACTTTCGGATGAGGACAAAAAGGCTGTGGATGAGGCGATGGAGCTGGTCAATGTATCACAGATAAAAGATAAGGATTTTACAAAGATAAGCGATGGACAAAGACAGCGGGTTATGCTGTCACGGGCTATATGTCAGCAGCCGGAGATTATAGTGTTAGACGAGCCTACCTCGTATCTTGATATAAAGTACAAGCTTGAGTTTTTATCAATACTCCAAAGGCTTAAAAGACAGAAGAATCTTACGGTTATCATGTCGCTCCATGAGCTTGATATGGCAAAGCGTGTGTCAGACCATATCATGTGTATAGATGGCAGATATGTGGACAGATACGGAACTCCCGAGGAGGTATTTACTGATCAATATGTTTCAGGGCTTTTTGGAATTACGGCAGGAAGCTTTGACGAAACAGGAGAGGATTTAGAGCTGGAAAAACCGGATGGAAGGGCGAGGATATTTGTCATAGCAGGAGGGGACCTGGGCAGAAAAAGCTTCAGGAGCTTACAGCGAAAGGGTATCCCGTTTGCGACAGGAATCATCTATGAAAATGATTTGGATTATCCTGCGGCAAAGGCGCTTTCTGCTGAGATTGTCAGCGCAAGAAGCTTTGAGCCTGTAGACGATGCCCTTATTGAAAAGGCAAAGGAGCTTATTGATGCATGCGAGGGCGTTATATGTGACAGAACAGAGTTTGGCACATATGAGCAGTTTAACAGCAGACTTTATGAGTATGCAGTCTCTACAGGAAAAATTATAAAAATTCCTTTTCTTGAGGAACAATTGGCACAGCTTTAAGGAAGTTACTGTTCACACTACAGTTTAATATTCATGATAAAGCTACCACATAAATTCAGACAGCAGGTATATATATGGCAAAGGTAATTATGGTACAGGGTACAATGTCCAATTCAGGCAAGAGCTTTCTTGTCGCGGGCTTGTGCCGCATTTTCAGACAGGACGGATACAGGGTGGCACCGTTTAAATCACAGAACATGGCGCTCAACTCTTATATAACAGACGAAGGACTTGAGATGGGACGGGCACAGGTGATGCAGGCTGAGGCAGCAGGCATTAAGCCTATGGTGTGCATGAATCCTATTCTTTTAAAGCCCACAAATAACACAGGCTCACAGGTGATTGTAAACGGAAGGGTGCTTAAGAATATGCCGGCGAGAGAGTATTTTGCATACAAAAAAACTCTGATACCGGATATAAAAAAGGCGTTTAAAAAGCTTGAGGAGTATGCTGATATCATAGTGATTGAGGGTGCGGGAAGCCCGGCGGAGATAAATCTGAAGGAAAATGATATTGTAAACATGGGGCTTGCGCATATGGTGGATGCACCGGTGCTGCTCGTGGGTGATATCGACAGAGGTGGTGTTTTTGCGCAGCTGCTTGGCACACTTATGCTTTTAACCGATGAGGAAAAGAATCGTGTCTGCGGGCTTATTATCAATAAATTCCGTGGAGACAAGACGATTCTTGACCCAGGGATACAGATGCTTGAGGAGAGAGGCAGGGTGCCTGTTACCGGAGTGGTGCCATATATGGATGTACAGCTTGAGGATGAGGACAGCCTGACAGAGCGCTTTGACAAAAAGACAGATGGGCTTATTGATATAGCGGTCATCAGATATCCGAGAATATCAAATTTCACTGATTTCAATGTCTTTGAGCAGATGTCAGAGGTAACAGTGAGGTATGTGTCAACGGTAAATGAGCTGCGTCATCCGGATATCGTATTTTTGCCGGGAAGCAAGAATACGATGGGGGATCTTTTGTGGATGAGACAAAACGGACTCGAGGCCGCTGTCAAAAAACTCTCCTGTGAGATACCTGTTTTTGGAATATGCGGAGGCTATCAGATGCTTGGGGCTTCAATAGCCGACCCTGACTGTGTCGAGGAGGGAGGATATATGCGTGGCATGGAGCTTCTTCCTATAGATACCGTTCTAAAAGATAGCAAGACACGGCTTCAGACAAGCGGTGAAATAGCACATGTAGATGGGGTATTGAGCAGGCTTTCAGGCTGTCACTTTCTGGGCTATGAGATACATATGGGTAAGAGCGCATATAGCACAGCTTCAGATGAGCAGGGGGCTTGTGTTGACAGGAAAAATGAGTTAAATAATGTAATATCTGATGGCAGAAATGTGTATGGCTCGTACATCCACGGCATTTTTGATACTGCAGAGGCCGCCAGAGTGATAGTGGATTATATTGCCGATAAAAAGGGCATTGATGTGAATGACAGCGCTATTGTAAGCTATAAGAGCTTCAAAGAAAAACAGTATGACAGGCTTGCGGATACACTGAGAGAGTATCTGGATATGGATGCAGTGTACGGCATGCTTCGTGAGGCAAGATATGATTGAAAATAATATTATTTCTGACCATTTTACAGTTGAAGAATTAAAAAAATTAAAAATAACGCCACCTGATGCAAAAATGTACAAAAAAATCCGTTCAAACTGGGATTCGGTGGCAAAGCCGCTCGACGGCATGGGTGATTTTGAGCTTTTAACGGCCAAAATCGGCGCTATTTTGGGAGATGAAAATATAGATATCTCAAAAAAGGCGGTCATAATGATGTGTGCGGATAATGGTGTGGTTGCTGAGGGCATCAGCCAGTCCGGACAGGAGGTGACACTTGCAGTTGCAAAATCCATGGCAAGGAAGGCTTCATCTGTCGGACGCATGGCAATGACTGCAGGGGCTGATACAATTCCTGTGGATATAGGAATAAACAGTGACGAGAGTGTTAAGGGGCTGCTTCAAAGAAAGGTGCGCATGGGCACGAGAAACTTTGCAAAAGAGCCTGCCATGACAAGGGCTGAGACACTTGAAGCGATTGCAGCAGGTATAGAAATAGTGCGTGGGTGTAAGGCAGACGGCTGCAGAATTATTGCAACCGGTGAGATGGGTATAGGAAACACCACCACAAGCGCGGCAATGGCAGCCGCCATGCTAAGGTGCGATGTGACCACAGTGACAGGAAGAGGAGCAGGCCTAAACGACAGTGGACTTGAGAGAAAAATCCGTGTAATTGAAAGCGCAATAGAAAAGTATGATTTATATAATAAGGACACCTTTGAGATACTTATGACAGTCGGAGGACTCGATATTGCAGGACTTGTCGGAGTGTGTATAGGAGGTGCATTATACCATATTCCTGTTGTGCTCGACGGAGTGATAAGCATGGTTTCTGCGTTGGCAGCAGGAAGGCTTCTTTCCGGAGTTACTGATTTTATCATTCCATCCCATGAGGGCAGGGAGCCTGCCGTGGCGCTTTTGTGTGAGGCACTTTCCGTAAAGCCGGTCATAAGAGCATCCCTTGCGCTTGGAGAGGGAACTGGTGCCGTGATGATGTTTGCGCTTTTGGATATGGCACTTAGCGTATACAAAGGCCGGACAACCTTCGACGATATCTCGGTATCACAGTATGAGAGGTACGTATAGATGATTACACTTATAACAGGCGGCAGCGGCAGTGGCAAATCAGCATATGCAGAAAAGTATATTTGTCACGTGTCAAATGAAAATGGATACAAAGAAAAATATTACATTGCCACCATGCAGGTATTTGATGATGAGGGGCAGCGGAAGATAGACAGGCACAGAAGACTTCGTGCCGGAAAAGGCTTTATTACCATCGAGCAGCCTCGTGATATTAAAAAGGCAGTTGAAAAGCTGCAATCTGAAAGCAGTTTAAAAACCGGGCGGTCAGCACTGCTTGAGTGTATGTCAAACCTTGTGGCAAATGAGATGTTTCCACCTGTAGATGCTTCCGGTATACAGGCTGCCGAAGCTGAAAAAGAGGCTTTGGACGCCCCTGAAAATATGAAGGATTATGAGACTGCTCAAATCAGCCGTGTGAGTAAAAAGGTGTTAAAAGAGGTAAGTATCTTAAGTGAAAATGTTGCTGAGCTTGTAATTGTGACAAACAATGTATTTGAAGACGGAGTCTGCTATGATGAATTAACGATGAATTACATAAAGGCAATGGGGATTGTAAACAGAGGGCTTGCTGCGATGGCAGAGCGTGTCGTTGAGGTGGTTGCAGGCATTCCGGTGACGGTTAAGTGAAGCAGTGTGGAGGTTAAGTGTATTATGAAGTTAATAAGGTCGTGCATAGTATCTTTTTCCATGTATTCAAAGATACCTATGCCACAATTTAAATGGAATGATGATGACATGAAGTACATGCTGGTATTCTTTCCGTGGATAGGAGCTGTGATTGGACTGCTTCTTATGCTTTGGAGATATATATACTCTCATTTTGGAGTGGCGGATATCTGCTATGTATGCATAGGCGTACTCATTCCGATAGCGGTTACGGGAGGCTTTCACATAGATGGTTTTATGGATACAATGGATGCGTTTCATTCATATAAACCGCGGGAGGAAAAGCTTGCAATACTTAAGGATTCACATATAGGAGCATTTGCCGTTATAATGCTTGCAGCCTACGGATTATTATTCATGGGAGCTTTTTCTCAGATAATGGATGATAAAGCATTTATTGTTTTTTGTGCAGGCTTTTTCATCGCAAGATGCTTAAGCGGAATAGCTGTTGTGTCATTTAAATCGGCAAAAAGCGATGGACTGTTATTTATGTTTGCAGATACTGCACACAGAACGATCGTCAGGGCAGCACTATACATCCAGCTTGCACTGTGTATGGCTGTTTTATTTATTGTGTCACTGCCTTATGCGGTGGCCATGATTATTGCGGCAGCACTTAGCTTTTGGTATTATTATGTGAAAACAAAAAAGGAGCTTGGCGGCATCACAGGCGATACGGCAGGATATTTTGTGTGTATATGTGAGTGCGCCATGGCAGTGGCTTTGGGTGGTGTCTCTTTTATTATATAGTATATTTGTTTTGAATATAGGAATGAAGAATTTTGATAAAAGTTTTACTATGAACTTTAAAGTATGGAATTGGAGAAAATATGAAGCTTGTGATAGGCGGAGTGGCACAGGGAAAGCTTGATTATGTGCTCGAAAATATGATAGAAAAAACAGAAAAATATGATGTGTACGACTGCTTTTTCCTAAAGGATAATGCCTGCAATGATAAGGCATCAAACATGGAATGGCCATGGGATTTTGCCGTCGATGATGAGAGTATACTCATAATAGATAAATTTCATTATTTTATCAGGGCTGTGCTTGAGAAAAATCTTCCACTGCAGGAATATATTTTGAAATTTATGCAATTTGCAGAGAAAAATCCGGATACAATAGTCATTGCTGATGAGATTGGAAACGGCATAGTGCCTCTTGATGCGTTTGAGAGAGAGTACAGGGAGCAGACAGGCAGAGCAGAGATACTGCTTGCAAAAAAAGCAGACGAGGTAGTTCGCGTAATATGTGGAATCGGTCAGAAAATAAAATAAACTGTATTTTTATAAGACACGGCTGCACTGTCTCAAACAGAGAGCACAGATATCTGGGAAGGACAGATGAGCCACTCGATGAAGCCGGAGTTTTTGAGCTTAAAAATGCGCTAAATAATGGTGTATACAAGGCTTTGGAGGAAAATAGCTTAAAGGAGCAGATAATTATTACCAGTCCAATGAGGCGCTGCAAACAGACGGCAGAGATTATTTTGCCGGTTTCACAGCAACATAAAATTCATACCGTAAAAGAGTTTGCAGAGATGGATTTTGGTGAATGGGAGCTAAAAAGCTATAAGGAACTTAGCACAGATATCCGTTTCAGGGACTCATATCAGGCGTGGATTGACAGTGGTGGAACACTTGCCTTTCCAAACGGAGAGAGCAGAAAAGAGTTTTGCAAAAGAAGTATATGTGGCTTTGAGAGGGCACTCACACAGGCATTAGAGCTTAAGAGGGCTATGCCTGATAAAGAGATACAAATAGTATTTTTTGTGCATGGAGGGACTATCATGGCGATAATGAGCCATTACTGTGATATGGATTACTATGATTACCAGGTGAAAAACGGCTGTGGTTACTCGTGTGAGGTGGCGGTTGAGGGCAATGAGATTGTGTTTAATGAAATAGTGCCCATATCGCTATGATTTATTTAAGAAGGACTAACATATGTGTTATCATATTTTTGCATTTATAGCAGGCTTTGTGCTTGATTTATTAATAGGAGATCCGCATTTTATACCGCATCCGGTCAGGCTTATCGGCTCACTTATTTCTTCTCTCGATAAGAGGCTTAATTGTGATGCCGGATATAATAGCTCTGAAAAAAAATTAAATTTAATAAAATATAAAAGAGGCATGCTTCTTGCTTTTACTGTAATTTTTGCAACTTTTGCAATGTCGGTAATTATTATTGTGGCAGCATACAGCATAAATCTGTATGCCGGGGTAATAGCAGAGGCTGTCATGACGTGGCAGATTCTTGCCACAAAGTGTCTTCGGGTGGAGAGCATGAGGGTGTACGATGCGCTAAGGACAGATGGAGTTGATGCAGGAAGAAGGGCTGTTTCCATGATTGTTGGCAGAGATACATCTGTGCTTGATGCAGCAGGTGTCACAAGGGCGGCAGTTGAGACGATAGCTGAAAATACATCTGACGGAGTGATTGCACCTATGCTTTACACTGCAATCGGCGGGCCGGTGCTTGGCTTTGTATACAAGGCTGTGAATACGATGGATTCGATGCTTGGCTACAAAAATGATAAATATATGTATTTTGGCAGATTTGCGGCAAGGCTTGATGATGTGGTCAATTTCATACCGGCAAGAATCAGTGCATATCTGATGATTGCTGCGGCATTTATTGGTGGCAGGCAGTTTGATGGCAAAAATGCATACCGCATCTTTAAAAGAGATCGTTTCAATCATGCAAGCCCCAACTCAGCCCAGACAGAGTCCGTATGCGCAGGGGCTTTAAGGGTGCAGCTGGCGGGTGATGCAGTGTATTTTGGGAAACTTGTGAAGAAAAAATACATAGGAGACGGTCTGCGTGAGATAGAGTACGAGGATATAAAGCGTGCAAACAGGCTGATGTATATTACTGCGTTTTTGTGTGAGCTTTTATCTGTGGCGGTTATGAGTCTTGTTTTAATATTGCTTTGAATATGTAAGAATTGATGTAAGAATTGATGGAGGACTTGAATGAAAAGCATCCATGGCGGTGACATATACAACAATAAAGTAAATATGGATTTTTCGGTAAATATCAATCCTCTTGGCATACCGCATTCTGTTAAAGAGGCTATGAGTGATGCACTTTCGTATGCAGACAGATATCCCGACATGGCATGCAGTGGCCTTAAAAAAGCGATATCAGAGTATTTCACACAGCAAGGCTGCAGCATACAAAGCGAGGATGTAATTCCCGGAAACGGAGCCTCAGAGCTTTTTATGGCGATAGCTCATGCCATAAAGCCCCAAAAAGCAGTGCTTCCGGCCCCAGGCTTTTTCGGCTATGAGCATGTGCTTCGTGCAGTCGGCTGTGATATCGGATATTTCCTGCTGGATGAGCAGAGTGATTTTTCTCCTGCTGCACGGTTAGATGCTTTAATGGATATGCTTACAGATGATACAGATATATTTTTTATCGCAAATCCAAACAATCCGACAGGGTATCTTGCAGACAGTACTTTCATGAAGCAAATAATAGGGCATTGCAAACAAAAGCATATTTATGTGGTGGCAGATGAATGCTTCATGGGCTTTTGTGAAAAAAATTATTCTGTTTTGTCACTTTTATGTGACTATGACAATCTGATTGTTGTAAGAGCCTTTACCAAGCTTTTTGCTATTCCGGGAGTAAGGCTTGGATATATGCTCAGTAAAAATGAGACAGTAAGACAAAAGGTTCAAAGAAATCTGCCGGAGTGGAACGTGTCTGTCCTGGCACAGATGGCAGGAGATGCATGCATTATGGAATCAGAGTATATTAAAGAAACGGCATCGTATGTGAGCAGACAAAGAAGGCTGCTGTCAGATGGACTAAAAAAGCTTGGGTTTAAGGTATATAAAAGTGATGCTGATTTCATACTGTTTTACAGCAACCTTCCATTATATGATATACTGCTTAATAAGGGAATACTGATACGGGACTGCTCCAACTATGTGGGGCTTTCGGAAGGGTATTTTCGTGTGGCAGTAAAGACTTATGATGAAAATGTAAGATTATTGAAAGTGATAGGTGAGTGTATTGAAAAAAATTAAACAGTTAGAGCCGATGGAGATTGAAAAGAGAAGCTTTGAGATAATTTCACATGAGCTGTCTGAAATGCAGATTACGCTGCCTGCTGATCAGGAGATGATAACAAAAAGAGTCATACACACGAGTGCTGATTTTGATTATATACAGACGCTTAAATACTCTAAGGACGCCGTTGCTATCGCAAAAAGGCTGATATCAGAGGGCGCTGATATAGTGACCGATACCAACATGGCTCTTTCAGGCATAAATAAAAAATATCTGGCAAAATTCGGCGGACAGGCGCACTGCTTTATGGCTGATGATGAGGTCGCTCTTATTGCAAAGGAGAAAAAGACAACGCGCGCGGCAGTAAGCATGGAGTTTGCATCAAGGATAGATAAGCCTGTGATTTTTGCGATAGGAAATGCACCGACAGCGCTTATAGAGCTGTACGATATGATAGAAAAAGGAATATATAAGCCTGCATTTGTAATCGGTGTGCCGGTGGGCTTTGTCAATGTGGAGGCAGCCAAGGAGATTATTATGGAGACCGGAGTGCCATACATAGTAAATGTCGGACGAAAGGGTGGAAGCAATATTGCAGCTGCCATATGCAATGCGCTGATTTACAGTCTGGTTGATAGAGGCTGATGCATGAGGAAATTTAGTGATTATGAGATACGGATTTACCACAGGAAGCTGTGCTGCGGCGGCATCAAAGGCGGCGGCATATATGCTTTTAACCGGAAAGGCTAAAAACAAAATAACGATTCAGACACCTAAGGGAATAGCTTACACGGCTGATATCACCGACATAAAAAGAAGTGAAAACGAGGTAAGCTGCGCTGTGATAAAAGACGGAGGGGATGACCCGGATGTGACCACAGGAGCATATATATATGCTTCTGTACGGATTTTGCATTCCGATACATCTGCTTTGTGCAAAAAAAAGCAGGATTTGGTTATCATAAATATTGACGGTGGTGACGGAGTGGGAAGAGTCACCAAACCCGGATTAGACCAGCCTGTCGGAAACGCGGCTATCAATCATGTGCCGCGTGAGATGATTGAAAAAGAGGTAAGGGAGGTCTGTGAGCTTTTGGATTTTAAGGGGACACTTGACATCACAATCTCGGTTCCAAAGGGAAAGGAGCTTGCCAAAAAGACCTTTAATCCAAGGCTTGGGATAGTTGGTGGTATATCAATTCTCGGCACAAGCGGTATTGTTGAGCCCATGAGCTCACAGGCTCTTATTGATACGATAAGGGTGGAGCTTAAGCAGAGATATTCGTTTGGGTATGATTATGTGGCGGTTGCTCCGGGAAATTACGGTCTTGACTTTATGAAGGAAAGCTATGGCTATGATCTGGACAGGAGTGTCAAATGCTCCAACTTTATCGGTGAAACAATTGATATGGCAGCAGATATGGGCTTTAAGAGGATGCTTTTGACAGGACATATAGGAAAGCTTATAAAGGTAGCAGGAGGCATCATGAACACTCATTCGAGGGAGGCTGACTGCAGGATAGAGCTTTTGACGGCATTTGCGTTTAAGTGTGGTGTAGCGCCCAAATACATAAAGCGCATTATGGACAGCCTTACGACAGAGGAGGCCTTGGCGGCACTTAAGGAAAGCGGCAGGCTTTATGAGGTGATGGATTATGCGATGGAGCGCATATGCTTTTATCTGGATAAGAGAGCAAAGGGCAGACTTGAGATAGACTGTATCATGTATTCAAACGAATTTGGTGAGCTTGCAAAAAGCAGAAAGGCAGAAAAATGGTTTACTTTGTTGGCGCAGGAACAGGCGCAGCAGATTTAATAACAGTACGCGGAATGCGTCTTTTACAAAAGGCAGATGTGATAATTTATGCAGGCTCGCTTGTTAATCCAGAGCTTTTGGACTATGCAGGGGAGAGCTGTGAAATATATAACAGTGCAAAAATGACACTGGATGAGGTCATCGCAGTCATGAAAGCTGCTGAGGCAGACGGAAAAATTACTGTGCGCCTGCACACGGGAGAGCCAAGCATATACGGCGCAGTGCGCGAGCAGATGGATGAGCTTGATTCTCTTTTAATACCATATGAGAGTTGTCCGGGCGTGAGCGCGTGCTTTGGCGCTGCTGCATCGCTCAACATTGAGTACACGCTCCCCGGTATTTCCCAGTCGCTCATCATCACACGCATGGAGGGGCGCACGAAGGTGCCGCCTAAGGAGAGCATAGCAAGTTTTGCCTCACACCACGCTTCCATGGCGATTTACTTAAGCACCGGGCTTTTAGAGAAGCTTACGGAAAGTCTTATTGAGGGAGGATACGCGGCAGATACACCTGCTGCAATTGTATACAAGGCAACCTGGCCACAGGAGGAGGCATACGTGTGCACTGTCGCTACACTTAAGCAGACCGCGAGAGAGCACAATATCACAAAGACAGCGATAGTGCTTGTGGGGGATGTCATAGCTCACCGGCATTACGAGAAATCAAGACTTTACGCACCGGATTTTTCGACAGAGTATCGCAAGGCTTCAGTAGAGTCAAAGGATAACGATTGAAAAAATGCGTGAATATATAAATATGGGAAATACATGGGAATTGAAAATATGAAAATTTGCATTGTAAGCTTCACAAAAAAGGGCTATGAGCTGTCATGTGACATAGCTTATAAGCTTGAAAAAAGTGAATATGAGGTGGAGGTTTTTACCAAGTGCTCGAGATTATCGGATGAGAATATTAAAAATTCCACCGATGAAAATTATAGAAATACCGGCTACATATCACAAAATATATCAGACTGGACAGCTGCACAGATGAGTGAAAAAAAGGCTCTGATTTTTATCGGGGCATGTGGTATTGCAGTGAGGGCTGTAGCTTCTTCTGTTAATAACAAGCTTAAAGACAGTCCTGTTATTGTGATAGATGAGCTGGGGCAGTTTGTTATTCCGATTCTTTCAGGGCATGTTGGAGGTGCCAATGAGCTTGCGGTATTATTAGCAGCACTGATGAATGCCACACCTGTTATAACAACCGCTACTGATATCAATAATAAATTTGCAGTTGATGTTTTTGCAAAGAAATGCAGGCTTGCAATAGTCAATAAAAATGGCATTGCCGGAGTATCATCAAAGGTATTGGCGGGGGAAGTGGTTACTATGTCGGTCGACTGGGAGCACATCCCGGCTAAGCATAGGCAGCTTATAAAGGCATTTTTAGATGAAGCTGATATGAGTGCTGATGTAATAAAAACAGTAGACTTCCCACTTGCTTACGGAGCTGATATTGTAGTATCATGCGAAAAAGCAAAGGACCCTAAAAATGGCAGTATTTACTTAAAACCCACACAATTTGTACTTGGTATTGGATGCAGAAGGGATACAGCGTTTGAAAATATTGACAGGGCAATCAGACAAAGTCTTTTAAAGCTGCAAATAGATATTTTGGATATAGACATGATTGCATCAATAGATGTGAAAAAAGATGAACCGGGAATAAAGGAATTTTGCGAAAGAAACAGGATAGATTTTGTCACTTATACCGCGGATGAGCTTATGGCGGTGCAGGGAGAATTCAGTGCCTCGCAGTTTGTCAGGGAGCATGTTGGAGTGGACAACGTGTGCGAGCGTGCAGCAGTGCTTGCATGCATCAGGGAATGTAATAAAGCAGGAGAACTTATCTATAAAAAACATAAATATGACAGTGTAACGGTTGCGGCAGCAAAGTATCCTGATTAATCATAAATGAGGGGCAAAATACCTTTTGACCTTCATATCATTAAAAAATTGCAAATAGCTGCATGGTTACATAAAATTAGTAGAGATGGAGATTAACATGAATAAAATTTACATAGTAGGTATGGGACCGGGCTTTGAAAGCATGATGACAAAGCAGGCGATTGACGCCCTGGAAGCGAGTGATGTCATAGTGGGATACACCGTATATATAAAGCTGCTTGGAGAAAAATTCCGGACAAAAGAGCTTTTGACCACTCCAATGCGTCAGGAAAAAGAAAGATGTCATCTGTGCTTTAAAAAGGCACTTGAGGGCAAAACAGTCTCCCTTGTATGTAGTGGTGATGCCGGAATATACGGACTGGCCTCTCTTATGTATGAGATTGGGCAGGAATACGATAACGTAGAGCTTTCGGTAATACCCGGCATTACAGCGGCAAACAGTGGTGCGGCAGTGCTTGGAGCACCATTAAACCATGATTTTTGTACCATCAGCTTAAGTGACCTGCTCACACCGTGGGATAAGATTGAAAAGCGTCTTGTGGCTGCTGCAGAGGGTGATTTTGTCATAGCACTGTACAATCCGTCAAGTCACAAGAGAAAGGACTATCTGATGAGAGCCTGTGATATTCTGCTTCGTGCGATAGAGCCGGATAGAGCCTGCGGCTATGTCGAAAATATCGGACGTGAGGGAACAAGCTATACGGTCTGTACCCTCGGTGAGCTTCGCAGTGCACAGGTCAACATGTTTACGACGGTATTTATCGGCAATGAGGGTACACAAATAATTGACGGAAAGCTTGTCACAAGGAGAGGATATCAGATTGAGTAAAATACTGATTTTTGCAGGAACAACAGAGGGACGTAAGCTATCAGAGCATCTGTGTGAAAGAGGCATAGAGCATACGGTTTGCGTGGCAACAGAATACGGTGAAATCGTGCTGCAGGAAAATCCGTTCGCGCATGTTCATATGGGGCGTATGGACAGTGAAGGCATGAGAAGCTTCTTTGCGGAACAAAAATGTAAGCTAATAGTGGATGCCACCCATCCGTATGCAGCCATTGTTACCGAAAATATAAAGCAGGCAGTTTATGCGTTTAACGAGGCACATGCTGTTACAGACAATCAGGCGGATAGCAGCATATCAGAAAATATCGAATATGTGCGTCTTAAAAGAGATACGGATATATCAGCAGATTATGATAATATCCGCTATTTTGAGGACAATGAAGCATGTGCAAAGGCACTTAACAATACAGACGGAAATATACTGCTCACAACAGGAAGCAAGGAGCTGTCAGTGTATTGTAAAACCTCAGACGTAAGGGAAAGATTGTATGTGCGCGTGCTTCCGGGGCTTGAGAGCATAAGCTTGTGCATGCACAATGATATTACAGGAAAGCACATTCTGGCATTGCAGGGACCGTTTAGCACACAGCTTAATGAGGCACTTATTGATCAGTATGATATCAGATGTCTAGTCACCAAAAAAAGCGGTGCGGCCGGGGGCTTTATTGAGAAAATAGCTGCCGCAAAAAATAAAGATATTCCGGTCTATATTGTGGGGCAAAGCGTGCAGGATGATGGAATGTCATTTGAAGCTGTTTGTGAATATATTGACAGTAAATATAACAAGCTTTATATCATGCTTGCCGGCATTGGAATGGGAAATGATGCTTGCATGACAAAAGCTGTTTCAGATGCAATAGAAAGCGCTGATATTATACTTGGCGCAAGCCGTATGATAGAAAAATACAGTGCGAAGATAGACAAAAAGCCGTATTATCTTGCAGAACAGATTATCCCATATCTGCATGAAATTTGTGCAGATACTGCAAAAATCAGTAATGTTCTTATATTATTCTCGGGAGATACAGGCTTTTACAGTGGAAGCAAAAAGCTGTATCTGGCGGTAAAAAATGAAATTGCAGAAGGAAAATTAAATGCGGACGTGTCAATCCTTCCTGGAATTTCATCTGTGTCATATATGGCGGCAGCGGTCGGTGAAACCTACAGCGATGCATATATTTGCAGCATCCATGGAGTTAAGCTGTCTAATATCACATCACGGATTAGCCACCATGCAAAAACGTTTATGCTGATGTCCGGAGTCAGGGACGTAAATATGCTTGGACACCTATTAAGCAGTGACGAAAGGTATGGTTTACAAAAATGCTCGGTAACTGTGGGATACCAGCTATCATATCCGGATGAAACTATATCGCAGCTTTCGCCACAGGAGTGCACAAAGCTTAAAAGGGAGGGACTGTATATCTGCATGATAAAAAATCCCAATCCGGTTGCAAAAAATGTCACACCGCAGCTAAGTGATGCAGCATTTATCCGTGAAAAGGTTCCGATGACCAAAGAGGAAATAAGGCATGTAAGCATCTGCAAGCTTCATTTGAAATCGGATTCAGTGCTTTACGATGTGGGAAGCGGAACCGGCTCCATAGCGGTAGAGGCCGCATCACTTTCCGATGATATGGAGGTCTATGCCATCGAGCAGAAGGAAAATGCTGTGCAGCTCATCACACAAAATAAAGAAAAGCATGGACTTGAAAATATCCATGTGATAAATGCAAAGGCTCCTGACGGAATGGATAATCTTCCGGTGCCGACACACGCATTTATCGGAGGCAGCGGTGGCAATCTAAAGGAAATAATAGAGGCTCTTAAAGCAAAAAATCCACATATCCGTATAGTGATAAATGCAATTTCCATGGAAACAATTTGTGAGATAAAGGAAATATTGGCGGCATATGATGTGAAAAATGAGGATATCGTGCAGCTGCAGGTCAGCCGCTCAAAGAAGATAGGACATTACCATCTGATGCAGGCGGAAAATCCGGTGTGGATATGTTCATTTGAATTTTAACCTGGGCTTTTATGCTACAACCCATAATAAATCATCGAAGGCTGATATTTTAAGGTATATGATGAAATAAAGGATGAATACATGAAAATAAATCGTTTTATGATAGCCGCACCCAAAAGCGGCAGTGGAAAAACAATGATAACCTGCGCTTTACTGCAGCTATTAAAGGATAGCGGAAAAAACGTATTGTCATATAAGTGCGGACCTGATTATATTGATCCGATGTTTCACAAAAAGGTGCTTGGCGTACCATCTAAAAATCTCGATACGTTTTTTACGGACGAAAAGACAACAGTGCAGCTTTTCTTAGATGAAAGAGCCGATGGTGATTTTGCGGTGCTTGAGGGCGTGATGGGATTATATGACGGGCTTGGCGGAATATATGAGCAGGGTTCGTCATACCATCTGGCAAAGGTGACGCAGACTCCGATAATACTCGTGGTGGACGCAAAGGGCATGGGAAAGTCAGTGCTTGCTCTTATAGCCGGTTTTTTGCAGTATGACACTCAGCACTTGATTAAGGGGGTTCTGCTCAATCGGATGTCGAAGGGCTATTATGACATCATAAAGCCTCTGATAGAGAAGGAGCTTTCAGTAAAAGTAGTCGGGTATTTCCCGGAACAGAAGGATATCAGACTCGAAAGCAGACATCTCGGACTTGTCATGCCGGATGAACTTGCCGATATTAAAGAACAGTTGGATGAACTTGCCGGAAGGCTTAAAAAGACGATAGATCTTGATATGCTGCTGGATATAGCAGCGGAGGTGGAAGAAATTACAAAAACTACAAATACAGAACAGATGCAAATTCAAAACCAGAATAACAAAATAAACATAGCAGTTGCCATGGACGAAGCATTCTGTTTTTACTACGAAGATAATCTCAGACTGCTCGAAAAATGCGGGGCAAAATTACAGTATTTTTCGCCACTGCATGATACAAAATTACCTGATAATTGTGACGCATTGCTGCTGGGAGGTGGCTATCCTGAATTGTATGCAAAGGAACTGAGTGAGAATCTATCTATGAGAAACTCTATAAAAACTGCTTTTAAGACAGGTTTGCCGACTGTTGCCGAGTGCGGTGGATTTATGTATCTGCACACATATATCCATAATATTTGTGAAGAGGATGCTGATGCGCAAAATTATGTTTTTGGCATGACTGGAGCACTGGATAGTGAATGCCATTTTAAGGGAAAGCTGGTCAGGTTCGGATATATTGAGCTTGCAGAAAAGCATAGCAATTTTTTACCGCCAAATGAAAAAATAAAGGCGCATGAATTTCATTATTACGACAGCACCGATAACGGAGCCGATTGTATTGCGACCAAGCCGGCCACATGCAGAAGCTACGATTGCGTGATAAGTAAGGATAATTACTGGCTTGGGTTTCCACACCTGTATTATCCGTCAAACCCGCATTTTGCAGAGAGCCTTGTGAGAAAAGCATATGAATATAGAAGGAATAAAAATGGAAAACTCTTATAAATATTTTAAAAATACAGATTGCAAATATTTTCCGTGTCACAAGGGACTTTCGGATGACTTTAACTGTCTGTTTTGTTATTGTCCTATGTATAGTATGCAAAACTGTCCCGGAAGTAAGACCTATATAGAGAAGAATGGCAAAAAAATCAAGGTATGTACAGACTGTACGTTTCCGCACAGACCGGAAAATTATGATAAAATCATACAGATTTTGATTAGGAATAATAATAACTGATTTATAGACTTTTGGGAGTATATTTGATAGTATGATTAATAGTATATTTATGGAATTTAGGTTTTAGAAAGTCAGGGGGAATTAAATTGGAGATTAAATGTGAGTATTGTGGTTCCATGATACCTGAGAATGTTGAGCAGTGCCCGTATTGCGGTGCCAGCAACAATTCAATAAAGAGGACGGCAGATGGTACACCAAAGACCATAGCAGAGCTTGCAAAATGGTACGAGGACAGACATCTTCCACCATATGAAATCACACGATTTTTTATAGGAATCGACTACAGACAGCCTAGGGCATTTGGTATTTATCAGGCTGGAAATGAATTTATCGTCTACAAAAATAAGGCCGACGGCACTCGTGCGGTGCGATATCAGGGTACAGATGAGGCGTATGCAGTTAATGAGCTGTATCTTAAATTAAAGGATGAGATCTTAAATCAAAAAGCGCATCAGCAGAAGCATACGAATGAGGATTTTGCACAGGAAACGAAGAAGGTTTTTTCAGATACATTTTCATCTAAAAATGTAAATGAGTATATCATTAAGCCCTCTATTGCTATGGTTATAGGCATTGTTATGTTCATTGCCCTGATTATAGTTGGATTTACACTCAATGATACGTATAAGGGCATTGGCTGGGATTTGCTGATATCGGGTATTGCCGGTATTGTAGGCGCATTTTTTCTGACGGACTTTATTGAAAATCACAAAAGGTTTAAGCCGTTCGGACTGTACGCAGCCTGGCTTAAAAAGCCAAAGTGCAGTGCTGCACGTCATGCCATACATTATTTTATTACTGTAGTTCTAATTGCACTTGTGCTCATTACACCTATACACAATTATTGCAAAACAGATTACTTTAAGTATAATGACACGGTCTATGTAAACAGTCATTATAGCTGGTTCGAATACGATGATGACAGCTATGATTATAATGAAATCAGCCGTTCGGATGTTCCGCAGGAGATTTTGGACAACAAATCCCTATATGGCTTTGATTATTCAGATCTGGTGTGGGACAGTTCGATTATCAAATTTGAAAATAGCGGCTATTATGAAGACCATTATGAGAGCTCAGGCAGCTCGAGTAGTGATTATGACAGTGACTATGATTGGGATTCCGGTGATAGCTGGGATTCAGGCGGAAGTGACTGGGATAGTGACTGGTGAGAAATAAAAAAATATTTCAGAAAGAGTTTAGGATAGGTGGTAAAATTGATTCGAAAAGCTACTTTAGAGGATGTTCCCCAACTTGTGAGTTGGACAATGAAGATAGTCTTAAGTTTCATTTGAAAATGGGATTTGCGGAAGCGAATAGAATTATCTGCTTTACGAAAAGGTTAACAGATTTAGAGGAGTAGTATGTGATGGCGAAAAACTATGAATATGTATACGGCATCGGAATATCGGAGACAGTGGATTGCATTTCATACATTAGATTTGCTGGTAAAGGATATAAGGAAACAAGGCGTATCACAGATTACTTTAGAGGCGACAGAGATGGGACGGTCATTGTATGAAAAATATGGATTTGTAAAAATGGAAGATGAAATGGAGCTGATCAAATGACAAGAGTTTATTTCGTGCGTCACGCACAGCCGGAACACGATTGGGAAGAAGACAGGACAAGACCTTTGACGGAAGAAGGTAAGAAAGATTCGGCAATTGTATTGGAATTTTTGAAGAATAAGAAAATAGATGCGTTTTATTGTAGTCCGTATAAACGTAGCATGGATACAATTGCAGAGGCAGCAGATTTTTTTACAAAAGAGATTATTACAGATGAGAGATTGAGGGAGCGTGAAAAGGGACTTGATGGAAACAACCACGGAACGTTCCGAAAACGATGGGCTGATCATAATTATCATGAAGAAGGTGGAGAGTCCATCGCTATGGTGCAAAATCGCAACATAGAGGCACTGAATGAGATATTATCAGATAATACGGATAAAGATATTGTTATAGGAACCCATGGTACTGCCCTTAGTACGATATTGAATTTTTATGATAGTAATTTTGGCTGTGAAGATTTTCTGCGAATTATAGATTGGATGCCATATATTATCGAACTGGACTTTGAAGGCGATAAGTTGGTTGGCAAACAGGAACATTGTTATATAGCGAAGGAATTTAAGGGTAAGTAGCGTGCGGATAAAAAGTAATATTGTTTTATCTGATGGAAGATGAAGAGTTTATAAAGGTGGTAGAGGAGCACCCAAAATTATATCCAGTGATACTTGGTATGAAGAGAATGAGGGAATTGAAGATATCCGGTCTTTTTTATGTGAAATAAGTATTGCTATTGTGCGGACATTTGTATATAATAAAGACAGATAAAATACTGCTCACGAAAGGAGATGTTTTATATGGCTACAAAATCAGCAAATTTATATGCAAGGATTGAACCGGATGTCAAAGAGAAAGCAGAAAATATTCTGGCTACACTTGGTATCCCTGCTTCCAATGCTATCAATATGTTTTATAAGCAGATTATCTTACAGAGAGGTCTTCCGTTTGAAGTAAAAATACCATCTGCCAGACCTGCTGATATCAGCGCATTATCAGAGGTAGAGTTAAATGAAGAATTAGAGAAGGGATATGCGGATATGCAGGCTGGACGGACAAAAAATGCTAGGAAAGCCTTCTCTGATATTCGCAAAGATTATGGCTTATGATATATGAAATAGAAGTATCAGAACAGGCTGACAGTGATTTGAGAGGAATTTTTGAATATATTGCTTTTGAATTACAATCACTGGAAAACGCAAGTGGACAGCTCGATCGTTTGGAGGAACAGATATTAAGCCTGGATAAGATGCCGGAGCGTTATCGAAAATATGAAAAAGAACCATGGAAAAGCCGTGGACTTCGTGTATTGCCGGTAGATAATTATCTTGTTCTTTATATTCCGGATAATGATAAAAAGGTTGTAACAATACTTAGAGTAATGTATGCAGGACGGGATATAGACAATCAGTTAAATATACACACAAAGCAATAAGAAATATGATATAAAGCAGTCTTTCGCATTTATGATTGACTGCTTTTTCGTATCATTTGATGCTAAGCTTGAAATTAAAAAACTTGAAAAAAATGGTACAGTAATGGTATAGTAAACGCTAAAAACCATTTAATAGAAAATTTATAAAGCCTGAAACCCTAGTAAAATCAAGGGTTTCAAAAATTTTATTAAAAAAATTAACACTCAAGGGTTGTTATCGCAGTGTGGATTTTGTCTAATTTCATAGAGTGCCGTAAGTGCTTATTTATGAGCGTTTCTCGGATTTTATGATTTTATCTTAACTCGTCAGAAATCGTCATTTTATAAAAAATTGGTGTCAAAATTGGTGTCAATCAGCGGAGAGATACCTTTTCTTGCCACAGTATATCAGTATCACAAATTGAAAAATTGAATATCGCAAGTAGATTATGGAACGCCGATATTGACGTTACTTTTCTATTTCTAGCCGTTCAGAAATGGACGGCTTTTTCTATATCCAAACGAAAGGAGAATTTTAAAAGCTATGAAAAAGATATTGAAGCGATTAGCCACAGGCTTTCTGCGTGGATATTAATACCAACTTTCGCAACGGCTACAAGACCAAAGCCGACGCAAGCACACGCATGAGTTACGAACAGATTTCAGATGTTTCAGCCGAGGAAATCAAGCGTAGAACTTACGATTTGAAGTGCAGTCAGCAGGAACGCACGATACAGGTATCTATCCCAGCGGAAATCTCCGTCAAGGATTACCCGTACAATGCAGAGGTGGAGCTTATCAATCCTGTTGCCGATACGGTGGCAAACGCCAACTACCGAGGAGCAGATGTGGAATGGTACATCAAGGCAGACGACATTGTGCTGAAAAATAAAGGCGGTCATCCCGCAGGCAATCCACAGGGACAGCCTAAGAAATAAAAGGATTGTGTAAGTAGTTAGAAAATGCTATAATCCTTTATGATGTAAAGGTTATAAATTATTAAGGAGTGTATTATTATGAATAATGAAATTGTTTTACTATTGGAAGCCTTATTATCTTTAGGAATAGCATTTTTCTTTGTGTATTTATCAAAATATAGATATTGTGAAAACAAGAGATATGCAAGTAAGTATGAGAATGATAAAAAAATGCTGATATTTCGATTGATAGTAACAGTAATATTAAAATGGGGTAGTATAGCAATGTTAATATGTATAGTAACTAAAGTATTATCTGTTTTCATTGCTCTTTATATACTTACTCCATTGTTTATTGCGCTACATATGATACTTTTTAATACAGACTATTTGAAAGGTGTTATGACGTTTACAAAAGGTATTTATTATGTTGGATTAACTATTATTTCTGTAATTCAAGTTTTTTTTACAACCGTAAATGTTGCTGAACTTGCACTTGGTTTTACCTTATCACTAGCTATATTTGAAAGTGTATCAGCTTTATATGACGGTTACAAAACCATACAAGAAGCTAAGATGAATGACAATCTTTAGTTTTATAAGCGGTTAGTCTATACGATTGACCGCTTTTTCCATGACCGCTTTAAGAAGCTATTGCACCGTCAAAAGCTCTCCCGCATGATACTGGACAAATAAGTGGTATGAAGCACAGACCGTACAGGACAGCGGTTTTTTCACTGACTTGCAGAGCACCACACCAAAGAAGATATGATTGAATGTGTCAATGCGTTCTATGAGGGTATGGTGGCAAGGGGCGAAGAAATGAAGCACCACCCAGACTACAAGACGGGCGAGAACTATGCCTATCTGGGCTTACCGCCCTGCTTCCTTGTGGGAAACAATCAGATGTATCATGCCGGAAATCCAATCGGCTATACCGATTTGACCTCTGCCTACTGGCAACAGCACATCATTTGTGCCGGAAGAATCAAACAATAGAAAGAACTTGAAATATGTTTAAAAAAAAAGAAAAACAGAGAAAGCACCTAAGAATAAGAAGGTGTGTACCATGAAAGTCGGGACACATAAGAAATCTGTCCTGCTGTTGTGGGCGGTGCTTCTGGCAAGCACCAGCTTTGGTGTGTATAAGAACTTTACCGCCATTGACACCCACACGGTACATGAAAAAAATCATTCAGTTAAGATTGAACGATACCAACGGTATTGAGAATTTCGTCAAGAACTTTGCGAAAGCCTATTACTCATGGGATACAAGCAAGGAAGCCATTGAAGCAAGGACAACAGAAATCAGTAAATACCTTACCAAAGAATTACAGGACTTGAACGCTGATACCATCAGAACGGACATACCAGCCAGTGTTACGGTTACAAATGTGCTGGTCTGGAATGTAAAACAGTCTGGAACGGACGATTTTACCGTTGCCTACGAAGTAGATCAGCAGGTAAAAGAGGGAGAACAGACACAGGCAGTCACAGAAAACTACACCGTGACCGTTCATGTGGATAAGAACGGTGCAATGGTCATTACCCAAAATCCTACCCTTGCTCCGGCGGTACAGAAATCAAAGTATGAACCGAAAGCACAGGAAGCCGATGTCAGTGTCAGTTCCGACACAGTTAAGGACGCTACCGCTTTCTTGGAAACATTCTTTAAGCTCTATCCGACAGCTACGGAAAAGGAACTTGCCTACTATGTCAAAGACGGTGTGATTGCTCCTGTATCCGGTGACTATGTATTTTCGGAACTGGTAAACCCTGTCTTTACCAAAGACAGCGACAACCTCAAAGTCAGCGTGTCCGTAAAGTATCTGGATAACAAGTCGAAAATGACGCAAATCTCACAGTATGAGCTTGTGCTTCATAAGGACGATAACTGGAAGATTGTAGAATAAATGTTACAGCAGAATAGTATGGTAATTGTTTATCCAATCTATACTATTCTGCTTACAATTAGATTGACAAAATAAGAATCCCTCTCATATAATTGGTTGCAATGGTATTGAGGAAATACAACCTTAAATGTATAATGGGAAAGTAGCATTGCAGGAATGAGGTAGGCTAATGAATAAAATATTGATTATTGAAGATGATTTAGAAATAAATGCGTTATTGGCTGATTTTCTAAAAGAAAAAGGATATGCTGTGCATTGCCAATATGATGGACTTCATGTTCTGGATTTTTTGAATAAAGAAAAAATTGATTTGATTATACTTGATATTATGCTTCCTTATCGGAGTGGTGATATTATTTTATCTGATGTACGCAAGCAATTTACGATACCTGTTATTATTATTTCAGCGAAAGAAACTACACAAAATAAAATCGACTTGCTTCGTCTGGGAGCAGACGATTATATCACAAAACCTTTTGATATGGAAGAAGTGCTTGCCAGAATTGAAAGTAATCTGCGAAGAGTACAATTTCAAAATAGCCAGACAGAATGTTTGCAATATAACAATCTGACTTTAGACCTAGAGAAAAATACAGCATTTTTGAATGGAATAGAATTATCCTTAACCGCTAAAGAATTTGGCATTTTAGAATTGTTGATGAAATATCCAGATAAAGTATTTTCAAAATCGAATCTTTTTCAAAGTGTTTGGGATACAGAATATATTGCTGAAGATAATACACTTAATGTTCATATCAGTAATTTACGCAATAAATTAAAAGCGATATGCTCTGATACAGAATTTATTGATACTGTTTGGGGCATTGGCTACCGCCTACATAAAGCTAAGGATTAAACGTTCCTTAGCTTTATTATTTTTTTAACTTTTCTCATTACGATTTAAGAAATTCTTTAAAATTGCCCGTTATACTGGTTTAAGTAAAGGAGGTTTGGGATATGAGTTCAATTATTTTAGAAGCAAAGTCTTTAACCAAAGAATATAAACAAACATTAGCATTAGACCACATAAATTTACAAATAAAAAAAGGAAAAATTTATGGATTTATTGGTCAAAACGGAGCAGGTAAGACTACTTTTTTAAGATTAGTCACAGGGCTTGCGTTTCCAACAAGTGGTACACTTTCTTTATGGGGAAATTCTGGAACAGAAGAATTGCAGAAACAGCGTAAACGAATTGGAAGTATGATTGAAACGCCTGCTCTATTCCCGTCAATGACTGCCTATCAAAATATGGAAGTACAGCGTATTCAACGAGGCATACCAGATAAATCAGTTATTAAAAGGACATTAGATATGGTTGGATTGCAAGATACAGGTAAAAAGAGTGTCCGCAATTTTTCATTAGGTATGCGTCAACGATTGGGGATAGCGATTGCACTTTTAAATACACCAGAACTATTGATTTTAGACGAGCCTATCAATGGTCTTGACCCTGCTGGAATTGTAGAAATCAGAAATTTGTTAAAAATTTTGAATAAAGAATATGGTATGACCATTTTGGTTTCAAGCCATATCTTAGAAGAATTGTATCAAACAGCGTCAGAATTTATTCTGATTGACCATGGAAAAATTATAGAAGAAATTTCTGACCATGAATTAAATGAACGGTGTAAACGACATATAGAAATAAAAACAACAGATGTTCAGAAAACAGTTCTGGTTCTAGAAGAGAATCTTCATACAGATAACTTTAAACTAATGCCAGACGGCATAATTCGTTTGTATGATTATTTGAATGATTTAGAGTCAGTTGCGTCTGCTTTGGCAGAATCGCACATTCTTGTAACAGGACTTTCTGTATCTGGCGATACTTTGGAGGACTATTTTTTGAGCAAAATAGGAGCTTCCTGTATACTTTAAAGAGTAAAGGGAATTGACTAAAAAGAATACCT
>ERZ1023619.49-NODE-49-length-35332-cov-16.787964_pt1 | contig 35332 bp, 23 predicted proteins | sample MGYA00380329_ERZ1023619 | MGnify/ENA primary metagenome ERZ1023619 (study PRJEB33179, sample SAMN07448976) | human gut metagenome | biome: Human-gut; feature: Human associated habitat; material: Faeces | host: Homo sapiens | place: India: Bhopal | collected...
TAATATAAGTTATTGATTTACAGACGATTAAATATTAATTTAACGCAGTATTGAATAACAACATGAATATTATTAATAGAAAATTAAACACTTTCTCCTTATATTTGGGAAAGGATGCAAAAAGTGAGACAAACAAATTAATAGTAGCACCAATAAAAATCCATTCTCCAATTTTTCCTGTATAACAGGAGATGAAAATTAAATACCATAATATAAAGAAACCTACAGAAAAAACAACAAAAGGCAATTCCTGATATTTTTTATAACAATGGATTCACTATAAAAGGTCAAGCATAATAATAACAATAATGCAGATATATAAATTCCATTTATATAATATACACTCCACAGAATTGCCTCTATAAACCACCATATAGTATAAATATTTTTTTCATAAGTATTCATATCCATTTTCCATTACATAGCCATTGCAGTTTGTGTCGAATTCTATCGGTGAGTATTTCCTCAACGTCACAAACAGTTCATATATGTCCTTAAGTTCTTGAGTTCTTTCCAGATTAAACTTAAACTCATAAATGGCAAGTTTTCCTACAGATAAGTAAACATACCAACCATCTTTAATGTCAACCCCTGGTTTAGGAACTTTGCCTAATGTCTTTACACGGGATACACATTTGTTTAATTGTAAGATTTGACTATCCGTTAACTTTTTAGAACGATCCAAGAATATCGTATCAAAATTTATCGTAGTAGATGTTAGTTTTCTTTTGTCTATCAAATTAAACATATCATATTTGGCACTACCACAAAGGGTTCGTATAGAGTCTTTCCCATTATATGTAACTTGATAAACTTTTCTTTGCACGATAAAATAGAACATCTCACAAGACATATCAGTAGAAACGGCATCTGTTGACAATGGATTCGTTCCTGCCTTTTTATTCATTTGGCAACTTGCAAAAATGAATAAAAGAAAAAATAGTGTTATCTTTTTCATACTTTAGATATTATAGTTAATAAAAAAGTTTTATTATTATTTTAGCGCAAATATAGCAGAAATGTAGGGACGTTGTTATTGAGACATGAGTTTTTTAAGAAAGATTAAACTATATGGTTGTTGTTGTTGGCTCCTACTTAGCACCCATATGAAGAACTGATAGTTACAAATGCTATACATGTGTTATCATCCTTACAACCCAAAGAAACGGTCGCTTAATACTGGAGAAATCTTACTCCTTTACAGGGGGCCACCAGCTGAGCGCCATGAATGCGGGGGTACGAACAGAAGAAGTGCGACAAGAAGTATTCCAGTCTTTTGAAGGGTGGCAGGTAAGGCATCACCATCGGCAGAATTTTGGAACAATTCATTTTTCGTGGATATAGAATGAAACCATTCCATCAGAGCGCATTAATGTGATATGGCCGACTCCTCCTAATACTCCTTCAGGTAAAGTGCCTTCAATAGTCCAATCAGAATAGAACTTGGCAACAGTAAATGGATACTCGTATTTCATATCATCTCCATAAATGTCAAATAGAATTGCAATTCCTATGTCTGCGGCCAATTTTGAATTGTCCACGATTCCTTGTCGAAAGGCTTTGACTGAATTATCCGGAAGATATAATGAATCAGAATAACTCATGAAAGGAAGTTGCTCTTTTCGTTCACCCACATAAAAATATGGGGTCACTTTTTTCTTGCGAATAGAATAGCTTGAGTGTACAAACTTTGTTACAGCACAACCAACCAATACTCCCAACAAGACATAGGCGAAACAACTAATTAAGTATTTATTTAATTTTATCATACTTGGTGAGTTTTAAAATTCGAGCATCTATCTTTTGGATGTAAACAATAGCAGATGTATCTTTGGATATGATTTTCCATACTTTGCCATTAATCAGGCTTAACTTAAATGGCTGTGCTTTATTGGCATAATCCTCCCCATATTTATCTGCCAGCACATAATAGGAAATTTTATATGCTGTCTGTGGTTTCGTCACGACACCCTTAATCTCTTTTCGTGTAGTTGCTATGGATGTTGTGTCACAATCATAATAGTGTTCTTGGCGAAACTGTATTCCATAAGATTCTTCGTATTCCTTAGCACTTACTGGTTTGAAATATTGGTTATGAGGGTCTCGCTCTTTATAGTAGAAATATAATGACACCAACACTCCTATCGCTATTCCTATTATTAAACATATAAATTTTATCAGTTTTGTTCTATTCATAAGTCTTGGGATTTAATCGTAACATTTTTTTGAAATAGTATAATAGTTTCTCCATGTTTATAGGATGAGTTTCTATACTACTATATCTATAGTTCAATGCTGTTGGATCATTTTTGTCACTTGGCATATCTGTACTTAAAGTAATTATTTTGCCTTTATTGTATATGTATTTTAATAAAGAGCCATTTGGCGTAACTAAATAAATATTCATCTTATTCGCATTTGCATTTTTAAGGTCTTGTTTATTAGACTTTCGTAAATCATCAAATGGTATATATCTATCGCCACGTTTCATGGAAACTCCAGAAAAGTTATTTCCTATATAATTTACATCATATGCTCCATGCGTATGTATTGTTGCTTCCAATTCAAAGCCAATAGAAGAAGAACTCAATATTTCATGAGGTTTTCCTATAGAAGCAACATTATAAGTATAGCCTATTTTTCCTTGTGCATTACGAACCCGAAATATGTTAGAAAATATTCTCTGTCTTCTCGTATAGAATTATCATTATAGAAATATCCGAAGTCAATGGCTGCTGCATCTGCTGTTGGGAAAAAATCCCATGGATCCTTTCCATCTCTATCCACCATTCGTACAGGATTGTCCAAACAGAACACATACGGGCTGATATGATAATATTTCTCAGCCATTGGGTCCACACTTGTCCAACAGCCAAGTATTTGGTCATACATTCTTGCTCCATAGTCGTAGAGGCGCAGACCATGCACGAGATCCAACTCCTTGCCATTGAACTTGTAGCGCTGAAGACCGGGGATCTCATCGCAATGGTTGTACTCACCGAAAGTGTTGCCAAAGGGATAATAGTGATTTATCTGCAACCTATTAATCCCTGATGTTTCCTCTCTCACCACACGGTTGCTTCCCAAGTGGTCTTTCTCCACGCTGCACCATGTTAACGTACTGTCCTGGTTCAGAAGGACATAGCGACCATTGCTCAGCACGGTGGTAGGACCATAAGTTTCCTGATGACATAAGAAGTGTCGCATAGGCGTTCGGTAGGTTTTATTATTATTTTAGCGCAAATATAGCAGAAATGTAGGGACGTTGTTATTGAGACATGAGTTTTTTAAGAAAGATTAAACTATTATCATCCTTGCAACCCAAAGAAACGGTCGCTTAAAACTGGAGAAATCTTATCTGAACACATCCTGGAGATGAACGACCGGCCATTTTGCGCCACTTGCGTCACTGCGCCAAGTGGCACAAATATAGAAAATATAGAAAAAATGGCTGAAAAACGTGGGACAGGCATGTTTGTTTATGAGGAAAAATTGTACTTTTGCCACTGAAATCAAAAAGACTTCAACTGAATAAAAAAAATGTGTAACAGGAAACATAAGACTTGTGCTACAGAAACATAAGACTTGTGTCATAGAAATTAAAAGAATCGGAAAATGAAGAAAGATAAATTGCCTCTTGTTACTGCAGTTTCCAGTTTCGATGCTGTGGTCCTATGCGATGGAGATTATCCCTCTCATGCTGTGGCGCTGTCGATACTGCAGCATGCCAAATATCTGGTGTGCTGCGATGGTGCAGGTATGCATTACATTCTGCATGGCGGGACACCTGATGCTATTGTGGGAGATGGCGATTCGCTGCCTGATGACTTCAAGAGACGCTATGCCGACTTGGTGCATTTGGTAGACGAACAGGATGACAACGATCAGACGAAGGCCACGCGATTTTGTATGAAGCAAGGGATGAGGCGCATTGCCTACTTGGGATGCACGGGCAAGCGAGAAGACCATACGCTCTGCAACATCTCGCTGATCATGCGATATATGCGAGAGTGGGGGCTCGACGTGACGATGATTACCGACACCGGATATTTTGTTCCAGCTTCAGGTCTTCAGTCTTTCGAGACCTTTGCGCGGCAACAGGTGAGTATCTTCAACTTTGGCTGTACGAGGCTTTCTGCCGAGGGATTCAAATGGAAGCCTTATCCCTATAAGGAATGGTGGCAGGGCGGACTCAACGAGGCTTTGGACAACGAGGTGGTGATGGATGGCGATGGCGACTATCTGATGTTTTTCACCTTCGATGCCAAAGTTCCAAAACCATAAGCAGAGTACTGGAACGAAAAAGGGGAGGCAAACCTCATCTCAAGGTCCGTCTCCCCGCTACTTATAGTTAAAAATAACCGATATTATTTGTTCAGATATTTATCTACCTGGGCAGCAATCTTTCGACCGCTTGCCATGGCTCTTACGACAAGGCTTGCACCATTGGCAGCATCGCCAGCTACAAACACATTGTCGGCAAACTCAGGCTGCTGTGGCTTCAGGAATCCCATGGCAAGGAACACAGCTTCGGCCTTGATAATCTCGGGCTTGCCTGCTTCTACCATCAGCGGACGACCGCCTTCAGGATTTGGTTTCCAGTCTATCTGTTGTACTTTGACACCTGTCAGTTTGCCGTTCTTGCCCAGGAACTCGAGTGAGTTGATGTTCCAGCGGCGTGTGCAACCTTCCTCATGACTGGATGTAGTCTTGAGGGTGCGAGGCCAGTTAGGCCAGGGATTCTTAGGATCCTCAGGACCTTCTACAGGCTTAGGCATGATTTCTATCTGTGTCACGCTCTTGCAACCCTGTCGATGAGCAGTTCCGATGCAGTCGCTGCCCGTATCGCCACCACCGATGACAAGAACGTCCTTGCCCTTGCAGTTGACGAGCTCGTCCTTGCTGAACTCCATGCCTGCGAGGATGCGGTTCTGCTGAGATAGCAGTTCGAGGGCGAAGTAAACACCCTTGAGCTCGCGTCCTGGAATCTTGAGGTCGCGTGCAGTAGGCGTACCTGTAGAAACCACATAGGCATCGAAGCCTTCGGGCAGCTTGTTGACATCGATGTGCTGATTGTATTTGAACTCGATGCCTTCTTCCTCGAGAAGATGCAGACGGCGGTCGATGATGCTCTTGTTGAGCTTGAAGTTAGGAATGCCGTAACGCAGCAAGCCACCGGCGTTCTCGCGTGCCTCGAAGACAGTCACCTTATAGCCTTTATGGTTGAGCTGGTTGGCAGCGACAAGTCCGGCAGGTCCTGCACCGATGACGGCAATGGTCTTGCCGTTGCGTTCTGGTATTTCTACGCGTACATAGTCTTCAGAGAAAGCGTGCTCAACGATGGCGCACTCGTCTTCACGGTTGGTGGTAGGCTCGTGGTCCATGAGGTTGAGGATACAGGCTTTCTCGCAGAGAGCAGGACAGATGCGGCCTGTGAACTCAGGAAAGTCGTTGGTGGAGTTGAGCAGGCGGTAAGCCAGTTCCCAGTCACCCTTGTAGAGGGCGTCGTTCCACTCAGGAGCCTTGTTGCCCAACGGACAAGCCCAGTGACAGAAGGGCACACCGCAATCCATGCAGCGCGAAGCCTGCTGTCGGCGGTCGTTGCTGTTTAATGTTTGTTCTACCTCGCTGAAGTCGAGGATTCTATCGTGTATTGGTCTATAGCCTGCTTCTTTGCGGGGTATAGTCAAAAATGCTTTTGGATTTCCCATCTTCTTTTAAAAGTAAAAGGGTAAAAAGGTAAAAAGACATTCTTGCTTGTTACTTGCTGTCATTTACTTAAACCTTATGTTACCTTTATTATTAATTTATTTATTACTCGACATTTTACCGAAGTCAAGGCAAAGGGCTAAGGCTCTTTTTACCTTTTTACCCTTTTGCCTTTTTACCTTTATTAATAGTCTCGCTGCATGTCTGCAATCTTCTGCTGCAGTTTCTTTACTTGCTCTTCCTGCAGCACGCGCTTATACTCGATAGGCACTACCTGGATGAAGTCTTCCACATAGTGGTTCCAGTCGTCGAGCATGGTGCGGGCGAGCTTACTGCCTGTATAGAGATAATGCTGGCGGATGAGCTCGTGCAGCTCCTTGCGGTAGGTGCTGTCCTCGACGAGGTTGATTTCCACCATATCCATGTTGCAGAAGTAGTCGAAGTTGTGGTTCTTGTCCCATACGTAGGCCACACCGCCACTCATACCTGCGGCAAAGTTGCGGCCCGTCTCGCCGAGCACTACCACGCGTCCGCCTGTCATGTACTCGCAACAGTGGTCGCCAGCACCCTCGATGACAGCGATGGCACCAGAGTTGCGCACACCGAAGCGTTCGCCTACCTTACCATTGATATACAACTCGCCCGATGTGGCTCCATAGAGTCCGGTATTGCCGGCGATGATGTTGTCTTCGGCAGAGAAGTTGCTGCGGATAGGAGGCAGGATGGAAATACGGCCTCCTGACAGTCCCTTGGCGAAATAGTCGTTGGTCTCGCCTTCCAACTTGAAGTCGACACCCTTGACAAGGAAAGCTCCGAAGCTCTGACCGGCAGAGCCCTTGAACTTCACATTCACAGTCTTATCGGGCAGACCAGCCTCGCCATACTTGGCAGCGATAGCGCCACTGAGCATTGCTCCGGCAGCACGGTCGGTATTCTTGATGGCAAAGTCGAGGTTGACTTCCTCTTGCTTCTCGATGGCGTTCTGTGCGCCACGAACGAGCTGCTGGTCGAGCACGTTGGCAAGATCGTGTATCTGTTCGGTGGTGTGATAGAGCGATCCATGACCGGCCTCGCGATGCAACAGGCGAGAGAAGTCGAGAAGGTCGGCTTTCTGCTCGATAAACTTTGCGGTAGCGCTGTCTACGGCTTCGCTTCCCTCGGCAGGAACCACTTCCTCGTCGCTCTTGCGAACGATGAGTTCGGTATGACCGATGATGTCGTTGAGTGAGGTGTAACCCATCTCAGCCAAGTACTCGCGCACCTCCTCGGCGAGGAAGCGGAAGTAGTTGATCAGATATTTGTAGCTGCCGCGGAAGTGGGCGCGCAGCTTAGGATCCTGTGTGGCAACACCCATAGGACAGGTGTTGAGATTACATTTGCGCATCATGACACAACCCAGGACGATGAGTGCAGCAGTACCGAAACTGAATTCCTCGGCGCCGAGCAAGGCCATGAGAATGATGTCGCGTCCGCTCTTCAGCTGGCCGTCTACCTGTAGGCGAACCTGTCCGCGAAGACCGTTCTTCACCAAAGTCTGCTGTGTCTCAGAGAGACCTATCTCTGGCGAGATACCGGCAAAGCGCATGCTGGAAGCAGGGCTTGCACCCGTTCCACCCTCTGCACCAGAGATGACGATGAGATCGGCCTTGGCCTTTGCCACACCGGCAGCAATGGTTCCTACGCCGCTCTCGGCAACGAGTTTTACAGAGATGGCAGCACGTGGGTTCACGTTCTTCAAGTCGAAGATGAGCTGAGCCAGGTCCTCAATACTGTAGATGTCGTGATGAGGTGGTGGCGAGATGAGGCTGATGCCAGGAATAGAGTGACGTGTCTTGGCGATGACCTCGTTGACCTTAAAGCCAGGCAACTGTCCGCCCTCACCAGGCTTGGCACCCTGTGCCACCTTGATCTGTATTTCCTCGGCATTGACGAGATATTCGGTTGTCACGCCGAAACGTCCCGAAGCCACCTGCTTGGTTTTGCTGGAGAGGCTGATGCCATCCTGAGTAGAATGGAATCGCTCGTTGTCCTCGCCTCCCTCACCCGTGTTGCTGCGTGCACCGAGGGCGTTCATGGCCAGAGCCATAGCCTCGTGGGCTTCCTTTGAGAGGGCTCCGAAGCTCATGGCTCCGGTGACGAAGTGCTTCACGATTTCCTCTACAGGTTCTACCTTGTCGATAGAGATAGGATTCTTGCGGAAGGCGAAGAAGTCGCGGATGAAGATAGGCTCCTGCTTGTTGTCGACAAGATGAGTGTATTTCTTGAACAGCTGGTAGTCGCCCTTGCGGGTGGCAAGCTGCAGAGTGGCTATAGTCTCAGGGTTCCAGGCATGCTTGATGCCGTCCTTGCGATAGTGGAACTGTCCCATGCTGGGCAGGAAGTCGAGCTTCTTGGTGGCGAAGGCCTTGTCGTGCAGCAGGATGGCGTCGCGGGCGATGGTCTCAAGACCTATACCGCCGATGGTGCTTACCTCGGTGCCGAAATAGTTCTTCAGCAGACTCTCGCTCAGACCGATGCTCTCGAAGATCTTGGCTCCGCGATAGCTGCGGATGGTGGAGATTCCCATCTTGGCCATGATCTTGAACAGGCCTTTCTTCACAGCCTTGATGTAGTTCTGTTCGGCTGTGTGATAGTCTTCCTGTATCTTGCCCTTCTTTACCAGGTCGTCGAGGATGGCGTAGGTGAGGTATGGGCAGAGTGCTGATGCGCCATAGCCCAGAAGCAGTGCGGCATGCATCACCTCACGAATCTCACCGCTCTCTACGATGAGGGCTGTCTGTACGCGCTTGCCGGCGTCGATGAGATAATGGTGTACGGCGCTCACGGCGAGCAATGATGGGATGGCTGCATGAGTGGCGTCGACATCGCGGTCGCTCAGGATGATGTAGTTGTAACCGTCGTCAACACTCTGGGCAGCCTGCTTGCACAACTCGTCGAGAGCCTCGTGGAGGCCTTCCTCGCCCTTGGCAGTCTCGAACACCATGTGGAGCTTCACGGTGTTGAAGCCCTTGTAGCGTATGTTCTGCAGAATGTCGAGCTGGGTGTTGGTCAGGATTGGATGTGGCAGGCGAACCATCTTGCAGTTGCTCTCGTCGGGATTCAGGATGCCTGAACCCACACGGCCGATGTACTCGGTGAGACTCATCACGAGGTTCTCGCGGATGGAGTCGATGGCAGGGTTGGTGACCTGTGCGAACTGCTGACGGAAGTAGTTGAAGAATATCTGTGGCTGGTCGGAGAGCACAGCCAGTGGAGTGTCGTTACCCATAGAGGCTGTAGGCTCCTGGCCCTTGGTGGCCATAGGAATGATGGTTCCGTCGATGTCTTCCTCGCCGAAGCCGAACTCCAGTTCCTTGCGGGTGAGGTTCTCTACAGAGTTTTCCACCTTACGTCCGCTGCGGAGTTTCTCCAACTCGATGCGGTTGGTGTTGAGCCACTGACGGTAAGGATGCTGGGCAGCCAGACGCTCCTTGATTTCGCCATCGTAGTATATCTTGCCTTCCTGTGTGTCGATGAGGAGGATTTTACCAGGCTGCAGACGACCTTTCTCTGCCACCTCGGAAGGATCGAAGTCCATGACGCCTACCTCGGAAGCCACTACCATCATGTCGTTCTTGGTGATGGTGTAGCGGGCAGGGCGAAGACCGTTTCTGTCGAGCATACCGCCGGCAAAGCGTCCGTCGCTGAAGAGCAGTGCGGCAGGTCCGTCCCAAGGTTCCATCAGGATAGAGTGATACTCGTAGAAGGCCTTGAGGTCTTCAGAGATAGGATTCTTGTCGTTGAAGCTCTCTGGCACCATGACAGCCATGGCGTGAGGCAGCGACAAACCGCTCATCACGAAGAACTCGAATACATTGTCGAGGCTGGCAGAGTCGCTCATGCCAGGCTGTACGATAGGCGAGATTTCGCGAATGTCGCCCAGAGCCTCGCTGCTGAGCACACTCTCGCGTGCCTTCATCCAGCCGCGGTTGCCTCGTATGGTGTTGATCTCACCGTTGTGGCAGAGCAGACGGAAAGGCTGAGCCAGGCTCCATGTTGGGAAGGTGTTGGTAGAGAAGCGTGAGTGGACGAGAGCCAGACCGCTGGTAAAGTAATTATTGGTGAGGTCGGGATAATACTGGCGCAGCTGCAGGCTGCTCAGCATACCCTTGTATACGATGTTCGAATTGGACAACGAACAGATGTAGAAGTCAGGATCGCTGATGCGCTTCTCGATGCGTTTGCGTACGAGGTAGAGGATGCGCTCGAAGACAGGCACCTTGTCGTCGGTGACGCCTGTGATGAACACTTGTTTGATGGCGGGCTCATTGCTCAGTGCGGCCTCTCCCAGACACTCTGGGTTGGTAGGCACGTTGCGCAGATGCATGAGCTGCAGTCCCTCGCGCTCTATCTCCTCGATCATGATGGAGAGGATGTCCTGCTGTTTCTTTTCGTCTTTAGGCAGGAAGATGAGGCCTGTGCCATATTTGCCTTTCTCGGGCACAGGAATACCTTGAAGAAGAATAAACTCGTGCGGAATCTGGAGCATGATACCGGCACCATCGCCCGTCTTGTTGTCGGCACCCTCAGCGCCACGATGGCGCATGTTCTCGAGTACCTTCAGGGCATTGTCTACCAGCTCATGGCTCTTGTTGCCGTGGATGTTAACCACCATTCCTACGCCACACGCATCGTGCTCATAGGTTGAACTGTACAATCCTTTTTCCATTTCTTGTTCGTTTTATATTTATCGGTTATTCTATACAATGTTAAATATTGAAAGTCAAGTGATTGAATGATGAATCAGGCTTATGCCATTGAGCATTTGAATTCTTCGTTCTTCACTCTTCACTTATTTATACGCCTGTTCGTGCACTCCGACTACAGCTCGGCCGCTGGGGTCGTTCTGGTTCTTGAATGAGGCGTCCCATGCCAGTGCTTCGGCGGTAGAGCAAGCCACACTTGGCACGCTGGGCACGCTGCGGGCAGCGCTGTCGCTGGGGAAATGCTCGGCGAAGATAGAGCGATAGTAGTATTCCTCCTTGTTCTGTGGAGGGTTGATGGGGAATCGCTCGGCGGCATGAGCCATCTGCTCGTCGCTGACTGCCGAGGCGGTAATCTGTTTCAGCGTGTCTATCCACGAATAACCCACACCGTCGGAGAACTGCTCTTTCTGTCGCCATGCCACCTCTTCGGGCAGCAAGTCGGCAAAGGCCTCGCGTACTACTTTCTTCTCGATGGTCTTGTCGGGACACATCTTCAGCACGGGGTTCATGCCCATGGCCACGTCGAGGAACTCCTTGTCGAGGAAGGGCACACGGCCCTCGATGCCCCAGGCTGCCAGACTCTTGTTGGCTCTCAGACAGTCGTAGAGATAGAGTTTGCCAAGCTTGCGGACGGTTTCCTCGTGGAAGGCCTTGGCGTCGGGTGCTTTGTGGAAGTAGAGATAGCCGCCAAACACCTCGTCGGCTCCCTCGCCCGAAAGCACCATCTTGATGCCCATGCTTCGGATGACGCGTGCCAGCAGATACATAGGTGTAGAGGCGCGCACGGTGGTGACGTCGTAAGTCTCGATGAAGTAGATGACGTCGCGGATGGCATCGAGTCCTTCCTGTATGGTGTAGTTGATTTCGTGATGCACGGTTCCGATGTGCTCTGCCACCAATCGGGCTTTAGCCAGGTCGGGAGCGCCCTTCAGTCCTACGGCGAAGGAGTGCAACCGTGGCCAGTAGGCTTGTGTCTCGCCTCCGTTCTCTACACGTATGGCAGAGAATTTCTCGGCAACGGCCGAGATGACCGAAGAGTCGAGTCCGCCGCTGAGCAGCACTCCGTAGGGCACGTCGCTCATCAGCTGTCGCTTCACCGAAGCCTCGAGTGCGTCGTGTATCTGTTCGACGGCAGCCTGCTCCTGTGGTGCAGCCTCTGCCAGCTGTTCGGCAGCTTTCTTGCTGTCGTCGATGTTGTATTTCTTTTGCATGGAAGCATACTCAAACCAGTCGCGTGTGTAGTAGCGCTTCATGCCTGGAGTCTTGCTGTAGTAATAATGTCCTGGGAGGAAAGGCTCGTAGTGGTCGCACTGTCCTTCGAGTGCCTTGAGTTCGGAAGCCACCATCACCTTGCCGTCGTTGTCGTAGCCGATATAGAGAGGAATCACGCCGATGGGGTCGCGTGCAATCAGAAACTCGTCGTGCTCTGCGTCGTAGAGGGCGAAGGCAAAGATGCCGTTCAGCTCTTCGAGCATCTGGCAGATGCGTGCATGTACGGCGTCCTCGCCTTGAAAGATCAGTGTGGCGAAGTCGGTGTCGGCACGCATTTCGCGATAGAGCGACAGAATCACCTCGCAGTCGCTGCCTGTCTGATATTGATAGTGTCCGGCAAACCGTGAGCGGATGTCCTGATGATTGTAGATCTCGCCGTTTACGGCAAGTACTTGTTTCTTGTCGGGTGAGAAGAGGGGCTGTCGACCGCTTTCTGGGTCTACGATACTCAGGCGCTCATGAGCCAGGATGGCTGAACCACCGCAGTAGATGCCGCTCCAGTCTGGTCCGCGATGGCGGATTTTCTGACTCATGCGCAGTGCTTGCTGTCGCAGTTCGGGAGTTTGCTCCTGAATGTTGAAGATAGATACGATTCCACACATAATAGCTTTTCCTTTCTTTTACGGTTATTTATAACACTTTGCTAAGTATTGGGTGCAAAATTACTACAATTTGATATATTAAAGAAAGGTTTGCTTACAATTTGTGTTAGTTTTGCATGCTTTGTTTTAATCTTGAAGCTATTATTGTCGTCTTGCTTTCATATTGTAAGCATTCTACTGCTTGTATATTACAATTTGAAAGTTTACTTAAAAAATAAGAGAAAAATCAAAGAGTCTTAAAAAAACAGATGCCGACAGTTCGGGGGAACTATCGGCATCTTTGCCATTGCCTTCAAAGGTGTGAAGGCTTTGTGATTTAATCAAGAAATAACTTAAAAACCCAATATGCGTTTTTCATTATGGCTGGAGAGTGAAGCCTACCACAAAGTAAGCCTTCTGTGAACTTGGGTTGGCTGCCACCTGGGCAAAGACGGGAACTGAGAAGCTGTCTGTGATCTTCAAGTCCTTGGTTGCCTTTACAGCCACGTTGGTCACAGCGAATCCAGAGGCGTCAGCATAAAGGTCTGTGGCATAAGGAACAGCGCCTAAAGTGCCCTGCCAGTCAAGACCAGCGAGACGGAATGGCACTGTGGCTTCCACATAGGAAGAATAAGCGCGGTCGCCGTCTTTGTTCAGACCGTCATGACCGGCAAAGTTGGTGTACCAGTTGAGCGCTACAGGACCGAAGTCATAACCAACGTTAGCCTCGAATGTATGGGCTGTCTTGTGGGCATCGTAGAGGAAGTAGCGTTCGCCCTCTGTGTTGAAATAGTAGTCTGTCACACCGATGTGGAAACCGCCTGTCTGATAAGCCAGGGTGAGGTCGAACTCCTTGGTGTCTTCCCATTTGGAGAGTCCTACGCTTCCCCATGCTGTGAGCGAGAGACCTTTCCAGCTCAGTCCGAGTGTAGGCTGCAATGACACCTGTCCGCATTCCTGACCACGCCAGATGTACTGGCTTACAACATCGGCAGCTACATTTGCCTCAATCTTATCCTGTGCCTGTGCACCCGTGGCGCATGCTGCCAATGTGAGTGCCAACAATCCAATCTTCTTCAAACTTTTCATACTCTTTCTTTTTTATGTGTTAATACTCAGTTTCCTAAGGTTGTGGCAGCTGCTCATCTTCTGTTGATCGTAGCAGCTGCCCAATCTTTATTTTTTTTCTCGTATACTCCAGTTGCCACAGATTAGTTGTAGCAACTCTCGCCGTGCTCGTAGATATCGAGACCTTCTTCCTCGATTCGCTTGTCAACACGCAGACCGGCAATCTTCTTGATGCCCCAGAAGAGGATGATACCTGTTACGGCTGCCCAAATGTCGATGATAATGATACCGAAGCACTGTGCACCGAAGAATCCGAAGCCATCGCCGTAGAAAGCGCCGCCGTCGATGGCGAAGAGACCTGTCATCACTGTACCGAAGATACCGCATACACCGTGTACAGAGCTTGCACCTACAGGGTCGTCGATGTGGAGTTTGGTATCGATAAACTCGATAGAGAACACGAGGATGATACCTGCCAGGAGACCGATGATGGCTGCACCCAATGGGCTAACCAAGTCGCAACCTGCAGTGATGGCTACCAAACCTGCCAAGATACCGTTCAGAGTCAGTGAGAATGAAGGCTTGCCATACTTGATCCAAGAGGTGAACATCGTTCCAAGACCACCGCATACAGCTGCGAGGTTGGTTGTTAGGAACACGTGGCTGATGGCTACGCGGTTTACTTCGCCAGAAGCAGCGAGCTGAGAACCAGGGTTGAATCCGAACCATCCGAACCAGAGGATGAATACACCGAGAGCTGCAGCCATGAGGTTGTGACCAGGGATGGCAGTGCTCTTGCCGTTGCGATACTTGCCCAGACGAGGGCCAAGGCAGATGGCACCTACCAATGCCAATACACCACCTACGCTGTGAACAATGGCAGAACCTGCGAAGTCGTGGAAGGCAGCACCAAAGGTATTCATCATGAATGAGCCTGCGTCAGCGTTGCAAAGCCAGCCGCCACCCCATGTCCAGTGACCCTCGACAGGGTAGATAATCAATGAGATGAAGAATGAATAAATGCAGTACATGGAGAACTTGGTACGTTCTGCCATCGCTCCTGACACGATGGTGGCGCTGGTGGCGCAGAATACGGTCTCGAACATCAGAAAGCCCTCTACTGGTAAGTCGCCTTTATAGAAGGTGAGGTCGCCAAAGTTAGGCATTCCGATGAAGCCAGCTCCGTCGCTGCCAAACATAAATCCGAAACCTACGAACCAGAAGAGAACCGAACCGACCATGAAGTCGACGAAGTTCTTGAACAAGATGTTCGCGGTGTTTTTACTACGGGTGAAGCCCGCCTCGCAGAGGGCAAAGCCCGGCTGCATGAAAAAGACCAACATGGCTGCCAACAGCATCCACACGGTATCTAATGAAATTCCTAAATCCTGTACACTCATAATCTTTTTACTGTTTAGTGTGTAGTGACTGTTGTCTTGTCGGGCTTTCGCCCTCACTACACAAGATTAATTAAAAACTTTAAGAAAACGTTTAATGCCTTGCCTTCGTTTGAAGTACTTGTGTTGTCCTTTTGTTTGTAATGTAGTCCTTACAAGTAAACACTAAACATTAAATATGAATCACTATTTCTCCTGCTCGGCATTATAGAGGGCGATGTCGCCTCGCTCGCCTGTACGGATACGGATAGTGTCCTCTACAGGGATGACAAAGATACGACCATCACCAATCTCGCCTGTGCGGGCAGCCTCTTGGATGGCATTGATAGTTTTCTCTACGTTTTTGTCACGTACAACGATATTCAACAATACGCGCTCGATGCTGCTCGTGTCGTACATCACACCACGATAGATGCGTGCCTGTCGCATTTTACCTTCGCCACGTACATCGTAGTAAGAGAACCACTCGATGTCGGCTGCAAGCAATGCTTCCTTCACATCCTCGAACTTGGTCTTACGGATGATTGCTTCAATCTTTTTCATAACTAATCTCTCCTATTATTATAGATTTGTAACTATTTGTTCTATTTCTTTTATGAAACGATAACAATATGTATGTTTACGACTGCAAAATTACAACATTTTGATAGTTATTTAATGATAATAACTTACTTTTTGTTATTAGATTTTTAGTTTACTTTCAATAAGAAACTATTTTACTCGTTATAGTTGACAAAGTGAAAGTAAAATAGTCTGTTTTGGTTTCGTTTTAATATTTTTCGTCTTTTTCTCGTTATCGCCTTCTTTTGGGTAATTTCAATCGTACACTTCTATAACTTCTGAACTTGCGAAAGTTGAGTATATATATAATAAGGAGTTGACTCCTCAAATTAAACTCCTTGACTCCTTTTTCGATATTTCTTCGAAAAAAATGCCCAAAAAGTATACTGCTGAAGAAAAAAAGTAGTATATTTGCGACAGAAAAATGAAAAACAACAATGGGATAGGAAAATTAAGGTAGGAGTGTAGATGGATGCAAACACGAGATAAATCATTGAATACATAACATTTTTAACACTTAATATTCACAAGGAGATGAACACAAAACGACTGATCATACTCTCGGCACTCTGCCTCACAATGGGCGCTGCCGACGTGGCACAGGCTCAGGGATTCCTGAACAAACTGAAGAACAAGGGTGAGCAACTGCTCAGAAACAAGACCAACAAGGTGATAGACAAGGCAACACCCGAACCCGTGAAGAAGGTGATGAGGACCGCCGACGAAGCCGAGGGAAAGGTGCGCCGTGCCAAGAACAGGGCTACGGGCAATTCGCGCTCGTCGCGCAACGGTATCGCCAATTTTAACCCCAACAAGAAGACCATCACCGTGAAGTTCTGCGAGGGTGTGGGACGCAAGTTGTGGCATGGACGCGTGGGAGGAACCACGCCGGTGCCGCCCGAGAACGGTCCTAAGCAGGTGACATGGGTTGATGCCCTGCCAATGGTGTCGGATATAGACAATGCCCGTCTGGTTGCCGAAAGCAAGATGATGGATAAGTGGGTGGCCGACGGTAAACCGTATCTTGAGCCTACCATGATGAGAAGAGAAATGGGCGGGGCAGAGCTTACCGATCGTGTCAATGCCGTGGAGAAGGTGGTGAATTGCATCCTCTCTACTTACAAGGAAGACGAACTGGGACTCGGCGCAGCCATGGAGAACGATCTCTTCAAGCGTGCCGTCAACTCCGATCTCTCACCGCTTTACTCCTATTTGCCTGCCGATGTGGTGAAATGGCTCAAGAGCATCGACCGCACCACCAAGACTCTCGATGTGGTGGTGTCGGAAGGCAACTCGTCGAGCGCCGTTCGCGTGCAGCAGGGCGATATGTGGTTCAGGGTGAACACTTCCACCAGGGAAGCCAAACTCGAATACCTCGACATGGATCAGTCGGTGGGTCGCGACTACACGGTGCCTGCCACAATCAGCTATGCGGGTTATACGTTCCGTGTGACCGAAATCGGCGAAACGGCTTTTGGCAACCTGAAGGTGCGCTCGGTGACACTCCCTGAGGGACTGAAAACCATCGGCGCTTACGCCTTTACCCGCACCCGCATCAGCTCTTTCTCCATTCCGTCTACCGTCACCGAGATAGGCAATCACGCCTTTGCCCAGAATCCGGCGCTCAAGACCATTGTCGTGCCTGCTGGCGTGAAGAAACTGGGTCTTGGAATCTTCTCGCTCTGTACCAGTCTCACCTCAGCCACACTGCCCGATAATGTCGACAAGATGGGCAATACTGTCTTCTGGGGATGCTCCGCCCTTACTCAGGTGAAACTGCCTCAGAACCTCACCGAGATACCTACAGGCACCTTCCGTGAGTGCAAGAGCCTTACACGTGTCGATATTCCGGCATCGGTCACTAAGATAGGGCAGGGCGCCTTCCAGGGCTGCGGACTCACATCGATCACTTTCCCCGCTGGTCTCACTGAGATAGAGTCTGAGGCTTTCGAGAGCTGCAACCGTCTCACGGCGGTGTCGATACCGGGCAGCGCAGAGTGCAAGTTCATGTCGTTCAGGAACTGCAAGGGTCTGAAGAAAGTGACCATCGGCGAGCGTTATAAATCGACTCCCTACGAGCTGAATGGCATCTTCATGGGCTGCTCGTTCGTCAATCCTCGTATGACCACAACTCCTGCCTGCGTGACGTATCAGCCATAGTGCTGAGCTGTCCCCGGAACGTGCATTTCCTGCAGCTTTGCTGTCCTTGGAAGTGCAGTTCCGCTGCTTCTCAATTCTCGTTTCGCCCGATATAGGCTTACGGTTGATCCTCAGCTGTGCCCATGTCGGGCGGAATTGTTTCCTGTCGTAATCGCAAGCCTGTGTCGTAATCGTCCTGTTTCTGTATGATGACAAGAGGCTACTGCAAGCAAAATAGTTTCAAGTTCTTGTACTTAGAAAAGCGAAAATGACTAATGACTAATGACTAAAAAATAACAGTTAAATGATGGTTTATATGTTGTGTCCGTCCTGTTGTTTCCCCGATTCTGGTGGCCGGGCCTTTGTCTGCGGGAGAGGCGGATCTTAAGAAATAGTTGGGGCATTTTTTACAGCCCTTGTGTCGGGTGTCTTGTTGGTTGCCCGATGTCGTCTGTCGGCCTTGGAGTAGTGCTCTTTTGGGGTCTTAATAGATGACCGGCGTTGGTCGTCTATTGTGACCGACCTTGGTCGTAATAGATGCCCCCTGAGAGGCTCTTGTCACACTTCCTTTGGTTGACGATGCAAAGAAAATGCAAATCGAATGCAGAATATCAAGCTTGCTTGAATATTTTGCTGAGATGCAGGTTTTCTTCTGCAAAGAAAATGCAAACGAGCGCAATGAAAGCTTGCTTTCAAATTGCCGAGTGCAGGTTTTCTTCTGCAAAGATACAACAAAAAGCAACTTTTTGCAATAGTTTGTTCGGACTTTGTGCTAAAAAGTGCCCATATTTTTGCTATTTATGCTGATTATTAAGCAGTTATAAAACTATTAAATGTAAGCCATCATAAGAGGGAAAGTGTGTCATTTTTGTCAAAGTCATTTTTGTCATTTTCAAAAGCAAAAACACTTTTTCTCCTCTATAAAGAATATATAAATATATATATATTTATATATTCTTTATAGAACATTTTTTCATTTTCAAAATCGAAAATGACAAAAATGACTTTGACAAAAATGACAAGATTAGGACTTCTGGTAAAATATAACAACATTTATTGTTGATGTGTGTGGATGGAGATACTTGTTGTGAAGTTTTGTGAATATCATTTTTTTTGTTCTTGGAATGGTAGGGAAAGAGTGCGAGAAAATGGCTGGAAATCTATTTTTTAGCGGTTTCATCGGTCAAACTTCCGAGGCGGTGGAGCTGTTTTTCGTCTTGGAGCTTTGTCGTGACAGAGCTGTTGCTTATCAGTGGGTGCAGTTGGGTGGGGCGGATTTCTTGTTGGGAATGTCTAAAAACCTTACAAAAACAGGATGACGGGGAAATGGCAATCGTGATAAAAGTCTGGTATCTTCAGATTTGATAAGGATGCAGTGTGGCAAAAAATGGTGAATCTTTGCAGAAAATTAGCTGCATTTCGGCAAAAAAATCAAGCAAACTTGATGTTTTGCGCTGGTTTTCCATTATCTTTGCAAAAGAAAAGTAAGATTTATGGGAAGAAATAAATACTCACAGGCTGAAATCAGCCAGATAGGAAAGTTGCTGCGCCTCAAGAATGCGGGAAACCGACTGCAGCAGAAACAGATACGTCACGACCTGCGTGTCGACTACGAGTTTAATATCTCCGACTTCAATGAGCCGGGCAAAGCCTTCGGTGAGCAGGAGTTGCAAGACGCCATCAAGCGAGGAGCTATCGTGATCCTCGACGATGCCACTATTGAGGCAATGAAGGCGAAACGTGCGCGCGACAAGGCTCGTGATGAGGCTGAACGCGAGCAGCAGGCCATCGCTGAGGGAGAGCAGACAGACTGGAAAGAGGCGATGAAGCAGTGGGAGGAATATTATAAGTAATTGAAATTTTTTAGTTCTTTTACTTCTTCATTATCAAAAGTTGATTTAATTATCATCGAATTCAAATATGTCAACAGTAAAAATCAAGACTACAGAGGGCGACATCATCGTGCGCCTCTACGACGAGACTCCTCGTCATCGTGACAACTTCATAAAATTGGCTAAGGAAGGATACTTCGACGGCACACTTTTTCATCGTGTCATCAAGGACTTTATGATTCAGGGCGGCGACCCCGATAGCAAGAATGCTCCCAAGGGAAAGATGTTGGGAACGGGCGGACCAGACTATACGATTCCTGCCGAGATAGACTGTCCACACCTGTTTCATAAGCGTGGCGCCCTGAGTGCTGCCCGCTTGGGCGACGAGGTGAACCCACAGCGCGAGAGCAGCGGAAGCCAGTTCTACATCGTGTGGGGTAAGACTTATCGACAGAACGAGCTGCGCCAGATGGAGAAACAGATGGCGATGCAGGCCGAGCAGAATGTCTTCAACGAGTTGGCTCGCGAGCATCACGATGAAATCATGAACCTGCGCCGCAGTCGTGACCGTGAGGGACTGATGAAACTCCAGGACGAGCTTGCCGACGAGACGCGCAAGCGCTGCAGGGAACAAGGCTATCCCAAGTTTACCGATGAACAGACCAAGGCTTACACCGAGTTGGGCGGCACGCCTTTCCTCGACGGACAGTACACCGTGTTTGGTGAAGTGGTAGAGGGCCTCGAGGTAGTGGAGAAGATTCAGAATTGCGAGACTCTTCGCGATGACCGTCCCAAAGAGGACGTCGTGATGCAGGTCGAAGTGGTCAATGAATAAATGAAATCATTTTAATCAAGAATTAGAGAATTAGAGAAATATGTGACCAAGTGGATTGTGACTTTGAATCTCCGATTCTCCGATTCTTGATCCAATAATCAATCTTACTTTCGCTCCTTTTACTTGCTGAGATCGAAACCAACGCGGATGCCATCATAGTTTTTGGAGATTTCGCCGATAGTACCGAGAGTGGTGTTGCCGCTCAGGGCAGTCAGCGTCTGGATGATGGTAAGCAGTTTCTTCGACTCGAAGAGAATGCTGATGCCAGATGAGTTCTTGGTGGCGAAACCATTGAGGCTGAGTAGCAGACGGCCTTTCAGGTCGATGGCGTGAGTCTTCTCATCGAAGGTGTAAGTGCCGCTCCATGACTTTCCGTCTATCTTGGCATTGAAGGTGCCGTCCTCATTGAACTTGAAATAAGTGTTCGAACTGCTGAATCCAGCTTTCTGATAATAGGTACTTAACTTTTCCTCCACCTTCTTGGCAGCGATTTCGCCACCCGCTTTCGCCAACAGGTTCTCTGAGGTAAAGGCGCAGCCAGGCGATTTATATTTCCATGTGTGGGCGCAGAGGTCGGCTTTCTTGAATGTGGTTGAGCCAATCACGTTGTCGAGAATGCTTCCCACGATGCTTCCCACCTTGCTTGTGGTGGAGTTTGTGTTGTTGTTGCTGTTGCTGCTGTTTCCGCCAGCATAGCCCAAGAGTTCTGCTAATACTCCTACGGCAGAAGCCTTGGTATTGACAGTGTCGGCAGAATGTGTCTTGGAAGAGTCCGTCGTGGCTGTGGAAGCTGTTGTTGCGGTCGATGTTGAAGATTTGGAGGAAGTCTTCTTGGCAGTGGTAGTAGACTTCTTCTTAGTAGTAGCCTTCTTTTTCTTGGTTGATTTCTTGGCAGGAAGGCAGCTCATTTCGGATGTTGTGGCGCTCTCGGCGCATGTCTCGTTGGCAAGGCTGCCTGTGGTGCATGTCAGCACAAGGGCAACCATCATGAATACTTTCTTCATTTTTGTTGATACTTTTTTGATGTTTTCAAGTTGAAGAACTCCTTTTTTCTCTCTCTTTGGACCTCTGAATCTCTTGTGTTCGGAAGCCCAGTGTGGAGTTTATGCTTTTTCGGGTGCAAATATCGCAAAAAAAGCGCAGATGGAGAAAGGGAAATGGATATTTTTTGTAGGTTTTTCCCTATTTCTCCTTGATTTATGTCAAAAAATGAGGTTTTTAGTGTTCTTTTCTCACTTTTTTCGTGGTGCTTGTAGTCAGAATGCTTTATCTTTGCATAAGATATACTGCGCTCGACAATCTGAAAGTAAACTTTCATTGCGCTCGCTTGTAATATCTTTGCATCATTACAAATCGCAATAGGTTATGGATTATAGTTTAATTAAGGTCAATGCAGAGGTTGAGAATCTTGCACAGGACAAATGTCAGCAGATTCTTCATGACCGACGTGAAGCCCTCGCTAACAAGGTTAGAAGAAGAGCTTAAAAACCAGGAGAGATTGTTTTCTCAAAAAGACACAAAAAGAATTGACATTCCGGGAACGTCGTTTCCCGTGTAACGTAAAAGGTCCCGTTGACAGAACTTGGTTCTGCGACGGGACCTTTTATGGTTTTATTGTTTTCTTTAACTTCCCATTTCTGAAAAGTTCGTTGAGCTTTTATTTTCCAGCCTCTTCCTTGGTAGCCTTCATGATGACTTCCAGGTGGTTGCCTGGCTTGAGGACGATATTCTTAAGGAAGTCGCCTATAGCCTTGCCGTCGACGCTGCTTACTGTCTTCACGTAATCGGTGTGCAGGTCGATGCCGTTGATGACATAGTTGCGCAGGATGCTGGTCCAGTAGCCATTGGTCTTGGCGTCTACCGAAGCCTGCTTGGTCAGAATCTCCTTGATCTTCTGCAGATCGCTGGCGTTAGGCTGTTCTATGGTAGTCTTCAGGCCAGAGAAGAAGTAAGGCAGAGCCTCGTCGAGCTTCTCGGGATTGAGCTGTGCGCTGCCGGTCAGGCTGAGTGCCAGCTGTCCGTCCCAGTCGAGCTCCATGCTTGCCTCGGCTCCTGCATGGTAGGCTGCACTCAGCTTCTCGCGTATGTTGCGCAGATAGTCCATCTGGAGCAATCGTGCAGAGATGTCGGCGAGCACGCTTGTCTGCAGGGTGTAAGGAGTCTTGGCATACCATATCTCGGTCACCTGCGACATTGGGTTCTCCATGCTCTTGGTGAAGATGTTCTTCACCTCGCCTGTAGCTACAGGGATAGCCTTGTTCTTCAGCTTGGCGCCCTTGCTTGGGATAGAGGCGATGTACTGCTCGATGAGTGGCAGGAGAGTGGCCTCGTCGTAGTTGCCCACGAAGAAGAAGGTGAAGTCCTTGGCATTGGTGAACATCTGTTTGCCCAGTTCGAGCACGCGGTCGTAGTTGACAGCATCGAGGTCTTCGGTCTTAGGGATGCGTGCCATCTTGTTGCCCATGTAGATGGTGCTCTGCAGCGAATCCTGGTAAACCATCTCTGGGTTCTTGCTCTGGTTGGCAAGAGCGGTCTTGATGGTGCTCAGGAGGTTGGCAGCCGATTTCTCGTCCTTGCTCAGCGCTGTCATCTTGAGGTAGATGAGCTGCATGAGGGTTTCGATGTCCTTAGGAGTAGAGTTGCCTGAGAGTCCATGCTTGAAAGGAGTGACGGTGTAAGCCACGCTTGCCTGCTTACCTGCGAGGGCTTTCTCGAGGTCGTTGCTTGAGAACTGGCCCAGACCGCTGGCGTTGAGCAGCATGCCGCCCATGAAGGCGAAGGTGTAGTCGGCCTTGTCGAGTGCTGCGTAACCTACGTTGGCTGTGGCAGCAAACTGTATCTCGTTGTCCTTGTAGTCGGTCTTCTTCAGCACCACCTTGGCACCGTTGGAGAGGGTGAGGGTCTTGAATCCCAGCTTCTTGTCTTCTGCTGTGCTCTTGATCTTGCCCGCCTTAGGCTTCTGGGCGATGAGAGGCTCCTGCTTCACATTGTCCACATAGGCCTCGAGCTTCTCGCCGCGCACCTGCTTCACGATGTCGGCAAGCTCCTGCTCGGTGGGATAAACAGCACCGTCGGCCTCGCGCATCATGACGAGTGACACCAGGTTGGTGTCGGTTTCGCAAATCAACTGCTTGGCGTACTGGTTGACAGCCTCTACAGGGATGTGAGGCACCAGCATCTGATAGATCTGATATTCGTCCTCTACCGAAGGGATAGGCTCGTTGCTGGTGAAGTTGTCCACATATTGAGTGGTGAACTGTTCGTTCTTCATCTTGTCGCGATTGGTGTAAGCCTTCTCCATCTGGCTCATAAACTCATCCTTGGCACGCTGATACTCAGTGGCAGTGAAGCCGAAGTCGTGTGCACGCTTCAGTTCGCGCATCACGGCGGCATAAGCCTCCTTCATCTGTCCGTCCTTGGCAGCGCCTAAGGAAGTGAGCGCCTCCTTGGTGCTTGAGAGCAGATAGTCGCCAATGCTGGTTCCTGCCTGCAGATAAGGGCAGTCGGGCTCCTGTGATTTCTCGCTGAAGCGGGCATTCATCATGCTGGCAAAGATGTTGTCCATATAGCCTTTGAGCAGATAGTCGACACCGTTCTTCAACGAGTCGGGTGTGGCTTCGTGCTTCATGAAGATCTGGAAGATGCCCATCTGCTGCTCCTTGTCCTTGTCTACCACGTAGATGCCCTGGTTGTTGTCGGGCACTTCCACGGGCACTACCTTGGCAGCGTTGGCTGGCACCTTGATGCCTCCGAAGAGTTTCTTGATTTGTGCCTCGATATGGTCTACGTCCACGTCGCCGACGATGATGATAGCCTGGTTGTCTGGGCGATACCACTTGCGGTAATAGGCGCGCAGGGTCTCTGGGTCGCAGCCGTCGACGACGCTCATCAGTCCGATAGGCATGCGGTAGCCATACTTACAGCCAGGGTAGAGCTTAGGAAGGGCACGCTCCAGTATGCGCTGCTGTCCCACCATGCGCATACGGTACTCGTTGTGCACCACGTCGCGCTCGTCGTTGATGGCTTCCTTGGTGAGAGAGATGCCGTTGCTCCAGTCTTTCAGGATGAGCATACATGAGTCTACTGCCGACACGCGTGTGGTGGGCACGTCGGTGAAGTAGTACACGGTTTTCTCAATAGAGGTGTAGGCATTGAGGTTGCGGCCATATTCCACACCGATGCTCTGCAGGTATTCCTGGAGGCTGTTGCCCTGGAAGTGCTCAGAGCCATTGAAGGCGAGGTGCTCCAAGAGGTGAGCCAGACCACGCTGGTCGTCGTTTTCGTTGATAGAGCCTACTTTCTGTGCGATGTAGAAGCTGGCTACATGCTCAGGGAAACTGTTGTGTCGGATGTAATAAGTCAGACCATTGTCCAAATGGCCTATTCTCACATCTTTGTCTACCGGGATAGGTGGCATCATCTGAGCCATGGCCTGTCCGGCAGTAAGCAGCACGATGGCTGCAGCAAAAAACTTCTTAAGTTTCATAATAGCTGATGTTGGTTTATATATATAATAATGTGTATTTATTCTTCTTTCATAAACTTGATGCTGCAAAAGTAGCACATTTCTAACGACAAAGCAAGCATTTGGGAAGTTTTTTCCCAAAATGCCTGCATTCTTAACATTAAACTAACATTCCACTAACATAACCTAACATTAGGTTCTGTTTTTCAGCCCTTCGCTTTCAGAAAACTGTTCATCCAGCTGCCACGATAGAGGCGGATGAGGAACAGGATGCCGCGGAAAGTCAGTTCGGTGGCCATGGCTATCCATACACCTTCCAGGCCGAAGCGCTGCGAGAGGGCATAGGCCAGGGTGAGGCGCACCAACCACATTGTTCCTAAGTTGATGGCGGCAGGCTTGAAGGTGTCGCCGGCTCCCACGCAGACACAATAGGTCACGATGCTGGCAGCAAAGAACGGTTCGGCAAAAGCCTCTATGCGAAGACAGCGTGTGCCTAAGTCGCAGATGGCGTCGACGGGAGAGAGTACTGCCATCATGCCCGGTGCAAAGAGATACATGACAACACCCATCACTGCCATTACGCCCATGCCGAGACCCACCGTCATGTAGGCAAAATTGCGGCACAAGTCGATGCGGCCAGCGCCATGGGTCTGACCGACGAGCGTGGTGGCGGCATCGCTTATTCCGTAGCCAGGCATATAGCACAGGCTCTCGGCGGTGATGGCAAATGAGTGGGCGGCAATGGCGATGTTGCCCAATGGCGCCACTATCATGGTGCTGACAATCTGTGCACCGCTCATCAGGATGTTCTGTATGGCCAAGGGAATGCTTATCTTGAAGGCATTGCGCACGTATTCGCGTACCCAGCTGAAGCGAATCTTGTCCTGACGCAGGTTGAGAATCTTGTTGTGGCAGGCTGCCTGCCAAAGGTTGGGCAGCGAGATGCAGACATAAGCCAGGGCGGTTCCGAAGGCTGCGCCCACCACGCCCATGTGCAGCACATAGATGAAGATGTAGTTGAACACGACGTCGCACAGGCAGATCAGAATTGCCATGATGCTGGGCGTGTGCATGTTGCCTGCAGCCTTGAGCATCATGCCCGACATGTGGTACAGGTAGACAAAGGGCAGCACGAGGCTGTAGACCAGGAAATAGGCCGATGACTTGTCGGCAATGTCATCGCCTCCGCCCAACCAGTGGGGCAGGGGAGAATGAATGCCCACGCCGATGAGGGCTATCAGGATGCTGAAGATGATGCCGCAGAGTAGCGAGTGGCGAAACACCTGGCGTGCTTTGCCGAAGTCGTTGGCTCCGATGAAGTGGGCTACCTGCACTGAGAAACCAGTGGCAAATGCACTCAGCAGGCTGCCGATAAGCCAGGTGGTGGACTCGATGAGTCCGATGCTCGCTGAAGCCTCTGCACCCAAATGTCCCACCATAGAGGCGTCGATAAAGAACATCATGACGGTGGAAATCTGTGCCAGCATGGAGGGAATACTCAAGCCTACGATGAGGTTCAGTTTCTCACCGCGGTGCATGGAGCGTCCTGCCCGTATCGATTCCATCAGATATTCTGTCTTTTTGCTATATAACATAATGTTTGTACTGCCATTTATTGTTTTCTGTTGAACTGCCCAGTAGTATGTAGGAACAGTCAAAGCGAGAAAATGGCGATCCCTCCTAAAAGGAATCGCCATTTTTATGATTTGAATGTTAAATTTCTATTTATCCCAAAATACAAGATCTTATCACCTTTAAACAAAACCTCTATCTATTGGGTTGAATTCAGCGGATAAGAAAAAGAGAATCTTGAAAACTCTTTTCTATATCCTGACTTCATTCACTTTTCGTCGTCCTTGAATAACAATCTCTTATTTACCTTTAGATTCTAATACCTGTCGTCCTTGAATAACAATCTCTTGTTTACCTAAAACTAATAACCTATCACAATCTATTACCTAACTAAAAACCTAAAACTTATAATTCTGGTGCAAAGGTACTACTATTCTCGAAATCTGCAATACTTTTGTGCATATTTTTGCGTGAAAATAACATTTTTTTTGCTTATAAGCCCCAAATGTGTGCGAACACATACACTTGTTTATTCTTTGAAACATATTTTTAGAATTCGGATTTCAGGAGTTTTCTTAAGGAGTTAAGACAACAGCTTTGTGGGCTTGAAATTAAACATTAAACTGAGTCCGCTTGAAAAAGTAGAAACTCACATTTTTTGTCTTTGTGACTTGTTGATAATCAATAGCTGGTTTTCGTAAAACAGACTTTTTCAGGTGGACTCAGCTCCTTATAATAAAATAATAAAAAAGTCCTGTGCCGAAGAAGCACAGGACTTTCTGTATGGAGGAATAGAATTATTTCTTAATCCATTTGCCATCGGTGTACCAACCCTTGAGCACAATCTCGAATTTGAGCATTGAGTAAGCAGGAATGGTGGAACTGCTGCTCTGGCTGGAACCATAGCCGAGAGTGTAAGGCATGTAAACCATCCAGTGGTCGCCGATATGAGTCATTTTCATCAGGGCAGTGGCAAATCCGTCGACAACGCCCTTCACAATGAAATTGCTGGTCTGAGCCTTGTTGACATCATAGTCGCCGGTGAAATTGTGGTCGAAGACATAGTCGTTCTTCAGCATGCCCTTGTAGCTGACCATTACCGAGTCGGTGTAGAGAGGGCGCACGGCAGAACCTTCGCCCTGCTGCATCACCTGCACCACGATGTTGTCTTCCTGCTCATTGAAGGTAGGAGTGACAGGCTGGTTGTTGAGATCCGTATTTCCCGTCTGGTTCTCCATACTCCAATTGCGGTAGACGTGCCATCCGTTGGCTTCTCCCTCCTGCTTGGCCTTGACGAGAATCTCGGCAAAAGCCGTCTTGTTCTTTGCCTGCCAGTCGTCGTACTCGGAGTCGGTGTTTTCGTCAGTCTCGCTGCATGATGCCAGCACAAGAGCCGACATCATGAGCAGAAACAGATATTTCAAATTCTTCAAATTCATCTATGTGTATTTGATTTTTTATCGTTTAGAAGTCCTTGATCTCCTTGCCAAGCTTCTTCAGTACGCTCGTGATGCTCACACGGTCCTCGATGATGCCGCGAAGTTCGCTGATGGCAACACGCTCCTGCTTCATCGTGTCACGATAACGCAGAGTAACCTTGTGGTCGTTAGGAGTATCGTGGTCTACGGTGATACAGAACGGAGTACCGATGGCATCCTGACGACGGTAGCGCTTGCCGATAGAGTCCTTAGGATCGCCATAGTGGGTGTTGAAGTGGAACTTCAGCTCGTCAACGATCTCGTGAGCCAACTCGGGCAGGCCGTCCTTCTTGTCGAGTGGGAATACGGCACACTTCACAGGAGCCAATGCCTCAGGCAACTTCAGAACCACGCGGCTCTCGCCGTTCTCGAGCTTCTCCTCGCAGTAAGAGTGGCACATCACGCTGAGGAACATACGGTCTACGCCGATAGAAGTCTCTACATCGTAAGGCACGTAGCTCTCGTTCTTCTCAGGATCGAAGTACTTGATAGAGCGGCCGCTGAACTTCTCGTGCTGAGAAAGGTCGAAGTTGGTACGGCTGTGAATGCCCTCTACCTCCTTGAAGCCAAATGGCATCTTGAACTCGATGTCGGTAGCTGCGTTGGCATAGTGGGCCAGCTTCTCGTGGTCGTGGTAGCGATAGTTCTCGTTGCCCATGCCGAGTGCCTCGTGCCATGCCAGACGAACCTTCTTCCAGTACTCAAACCACTTCATCTCGGTGCCAGGCTGGCAGAAGAACTGCATCTCCATCTGCTCGAACTCGCGCATACGGAATACAAACTGGCGAGCCACAACCTCGTTGCGGAATGCCTTACCTATCTGGCAGATACCGAAAGGAAGCTTCATGCGGCCTGTCTTCTGAACGCTCAGGTAGTCGACAAAGATACCCTGGGCTGTCTCAGGACGCAGATAAACCTTGCTGGTAGCATCGCTCGCTGCACCCATCTGGGTAGAGAACATCAGGTTGAACTGACGAACGTCTGTCCAATTCTTGGTGCCGCTGATAGGGCATACGATGCCCTCGTCCTCGATGATCTGCTTCAGCATCTCGAGGTTAGGACCCTGCATGGCCTCGGTGTAGCGGGCATGAAGGTCGTCGAACTTCTTCTGATTCTCCAAGACGCGAGGATTGGTGGCGCGGAACTGAGCCTCGTCGAAACTGTCGCCGAAGCGCTTCTTGGCCTTGGCGATCTCCTTGGCGATCTTCTCCTCGTATTTGGCCATGTGGTCCTCGATGAGCACATCGGCGCGATAACGCTTCTTCGAGTCGCGGTTGTCGATCAATGGATCATTGAACGCATCCACGTGACCTGAAGCCTTCCAAACTGTAGGGTGCATAAAGATGGCTGCGTCGAGACCCACAATGTTCTCGTGCAGCAATACCATGCTCTGCCACCAGTACTGCTTGATATTGTTTTTCAGCTCGACACCGTTCTGACCATAGTCGTAAACGGCTGCCAAACCATCATAAATTTCGCTACTTGGAAACACGAAGCCATACTCTTTGCAATGGCTTACAATCTTCTTAAAAACATCTTCTTGTGCCATGATGAAATCTTATATTTTTCAAATTTTCGGCAAAGATACGCCTTTTTCTCGAATTTTCTTTGTATTTTTGCCTAAAATATATAAAATAAGTATTAAAAGCTATCTATGAGCGACGAAATTAAAGACAAAGACGAACTTCAGAAGGGTGGTGAGCCACAAGATTTGGATGCGGCTGAACAGCATTCCGACTACAAGCCTGTCAACAGGTTTGACGCTTCGGCGGTGCGCCATCTTAGCGGAATGTACCAGAACTGGTTCCTCGACTATGCCTCCTATGTGATTCTCGAGCGTGCCGTGCCTCATATCGAGGACGGACTGAAGCCCGTGCAGCGACGCATACTGCACTCGATGAAGAGAATGGACGACGGAAGATACAACAAGGTGGCGAATATCGTGGGACACACCATGCAGTTTCACCCGCATGGCGACGCCTCTATCGGCGACGCACTCGTACAGATGGGACAGAAAGACCTGCTCATCGACACACAGGGAAACTGGGGAAATATCCTCACCGGCGACCGTGCGGCGGCTTCACGATACATAGAGGCGCGTCTGTCCAAATTCGCGCTCGACGTGGTGTTTAATCCCAAAACAACCGACTGGCAGCTCTCCTATGACGGCCGCAACAAGGAGCCTATTACGCTCCCCGCCAAGTTCCCCTTGCTGCTGGCACAGGGAGCAGAGGGCATTGCCGTAGGTCTGAGCAGCAAGGTGCTGCCACACAACTTCAATGAGCTTTGCGATGCTGCCGTACACTATCTCAAGGGCGAGCCTTTCACCATCTATCCCGACTTCCCTACGGGTGGAGCCATCGATGTGAGCAAGTATAACGACGGACAGCGTGGAGGCGTGCTGAAGGTGCGTGCCAAGATAGACAAACTCGACAACAAGACGCTTGTCATCACCGAGATTCCTTTCAGCAAGACCACCGGAAGTCTCATCGACTCCATCACCAAGGCGGTGGAGAAGGGAAAGATAAAGGCCAGAAAGATAGAGGACGTTACCTCTGCCAACGTGGAAATCCTCGTCCATCTGGCTCCCGGAACCTCTTCCGACAAGACCATGGACGCACTCTATGCCTTCAGCGACTGCGAGATCAACATCTCGCCCAACTGCTGTGTCATCGAGGACAACAAGCCTTGCTTCCTCACCGTGAGCGATGTGCTGCGCCACAGCGTAGACCGCACCATGGGACTGCTGCGCAAGGAGCTGATGCTGCGCAAGGGTGAACTGGAGGAGCAGCTCTTCTTCTCCTCGCTCGAGCGTATCTTCATCGAGGAGCGCATCTACAAGGAGCGCAAGTTCGAGCAGAGCAAGAGTCAGGACGAGGTTGTGGCCTTTATCGCCTCGAAGCTGGAGCCTTTCAAGGACAAGCTCTTCACAGCCGTAGTCGACGGAAAAGGAAAGGTGGAGTATGCTTTCCACAGAGAGATAACGCGCGAGGACATTCTGAAACTCCTTGAAATCAAAATGCAGCGCATCCTGAAATATAATAAGGACAAGGCCGACGACCTCTTGCTGAAAATCAAAGCCGAGCTGGCGGAGATAGAGAACGACCTCGCCCACATGACTGATGTCACCATCAACTGGTTTGAATATCTCAAGACCAAGTATGGCAAGGCGCATCCACGACGCACCGAGATAAGAAACTTCGACACCATCGAGGTGACCAAGGTGGTGGAGGCCAATCAGAAACTCTACATCAACCGACAGGAAGGATTCGTGGGTACAGGACTGAAGAAGGATGAGCTGGTGTGCAACTGCTCCGACCTCGACGATATCATCATCTTCTATAAGGACGGAAAGTTCAAGGTGACCAAGGTGGCCGACAAGATCTTCGTGGGAAAGAACATCCTCCATGTGCAGGTGTTCAAGAAGAACGATAAGCGAACCATCTACAACTGTGTGTATCGCGACGGCAAGCAGGGCGAATATTTCATCAAGCGATTCAACGTGACGTCGATGACACGCGACAAGATGTACGACATCACGCAGGGAACGCCCGGAAGCCGTGTCATCTATTTCACGGCCAACCCCAACGGCGAGGCTGAAATCATCAAGATAACACTGGATCCAGACCTCTCGAAGAAGCGACAGAGCATCTTTATCGAGAAAGACTTTTCGGATATTATCATCAAGGGACGTGCCGCCAAGGGCAATCTGCTCACCAGGCGAACCATCCGTCGCATTGGTCTGAAGAGTCATGGCCACAGTACCTTGGGAGGAAGAAAGGTGTGGTTCGATCCTGATGTCAACCGTATCAATTACGACGAGAACGGACGTTTCCTCGGCGAGTTTAATGACGATGAATATATCTTGGTGGTTCTCGACAATGGCGAGTTCTATATCACCAACTTCGACCCCAACAACCACTATGAGGACAATATCCTGCGACTGGAAAAGTGGGACGAGCATAAGATATGGACTGCCGTTCTCTATGATGCCGACAACGAGGGCTATCCTTACATCAAGCGATTCACCATGGACGCTGCTAAGCGCCATCAGAACTTCCTTGGCGAAAATGTCAACAGCAAGCTGATTCTCCTTACCGATACAGTTTATCCTCGTATCAAGGTGACTTATGGAGGTGTGGATGCTGTGCGTCCTGCCGAGGAAATCGACGCCGAGCAGTTTATCGCACAGAAGAGTTTCAAGGCTAAGGGAAAACGACTCTCTACCTGGAACATAGGTTCTATAGAGGAAATAGAGCCGACCCGTTTCCCAGAGCCTGCAGATACAGCCGATGCAGCCGACGCAGCCGAGGGCGATGAGACGACAGCCGAGGGCGATGCTGCCGACGGCAAAGTGTCGTCCCGGACAAAGGCAAAATCATCCGACGAGAACCTCGACCCTGATGCCGGCAAGAGCCAGCAACAGATTATCGATGAGTTGACAGGACAGACAAGCCTCTTCGATGATAAGAACTTTACTGCGGAAGACGAAAAAGACCGCGACTGGCTGAAGGATCAATAGGGGAGTTGCTTCAGGAGTTCCAGAAGAAACTTCCTTCCCCATAAAGAAAGCCGCCCCAGAATCTTAAAGCTATCTGTGGCGGCTTAAAAGAAAAGATTTACCCTGTATTATTACTCAATAGTAATCAAAACTCTGCGGCATTCCTCCTTTGAACAGCCGTTGCTGTCGCCAATGGCCTTCTCCAACTTGATGTCGAAGTCCTTGATGCCTTGTTTCTTCAGGAAGTTGACAACATTGTTCAGACGACCCTCGCTGAGTTTGTAGTTCTTTGAAGAAACTCCGTCCGACGAAGCCTCACCGATGATGGTAAGCTTGTAGTCGCCCTGTTCCTTCAGGGTGTTGATAAACTTCTTCAAGCGAAGTCTTTCCTGAGTCGTGATGTTGGTCTTGTCTACGGTGAAGAATACCTCGTAAGACTTCACCTTCTTCGACTTCTCGCAGTCGTCGAGCAATGACTGCAACTCGGCATTGTCCTTGCGGCAAGCCTTCAGACTCTCAGACAATCCGTCGTATGCACGCTGCTTTTCAGCCAATTGCTTTTCGTAGGCTTCCTTCATTTCGGCCTGATCTCTCAGAGCCTTGTAGTAGCGGGCCTTGTTGCTTGGCATCACCTTGCTGACGAAGTTGAAGCGAAGAACCACTCCTGCACTGTACATTCCCTTAGGAGTCAAGTCCTTGTTGAGAGGCAGATAATTGTATCTGCCGAATACACCTGCTGTCCAGCGAGATGAGAGGTCGTATTCCAACGACAGGGTGGCAGGTATGTACATCGCATCTACATGTTCGTTGAAGGCATGACTCTTCATGTAGTCGTGGGTGTAGACATTGTAGTAGCCTTCACCCTTGGCAACAGCCATCTCTCGGTAAGAGAAGGTGGTGGAGTTGCGGCTCCAACCGCGCAGATAACCGACTCCGACTCCTAACCAAAGATTGAGCTGCTGGGCCTTGCGGTTGTGCCAGAACTCCATGATGTTGAAGTCTACATTCAGGTCTGCCATGGCGTACTGCATGGTATAGCGGTTCTGGAATCTGTCCATCTTGGTCTCCAAGGTCGTAGGATAGGTTTTTCCTGTAGAAGGATCTTTTATCTCATAATCCCTGTTCGTTGTGGTAGAGAGCATGCCCTTGTCTGTCGACCTCAGCATGTCGTACTCTAAGTTCAAACCCAGTCTTACCCAGGGCTTGATATTGTATTTCACTCCGACACCTCCGAAGGGCATGATGTGCTTTCTTTTAGCTATATCGTCCATACCCCTCATGCCATGATACAGAGTTCCTCCTCCCTGGATGTAAACCGACCAAGTGTGAGTACGCACCGTATCATTGTAGGTTTGTGCTTGGAGTGTGGCAGCCGTCGCTAAGACGGCGACTGCCAAGGTTAAACGTTTTATTCTCATAATTGTAACTGCTTTGAATTTGTAATGCGGTAGCATATTGGCATGAGATATTCATGCTCTTTCTGCAGATTCTTACTTATTCGGGATACTCGAAAGATGGAGTTCCTGTTGCATCAGCATCATTTTGCAAGTAAAAGTTGCACTTCAAAACCGACATGATGACTCCATCTTTATAGGTAGTCAAGTTAAGCAATATGTTGCTGACTCCTCCATAGGGGAGGCTATTCTTTCCTTTGGCATCCACGTAAAGGATGTGTAAGATGTTCTTAACGGTTGAAGTAATATTATAATTCATCTGCTCTGGCACTTTGGCTATTCTGATAACCTTCTTGCCGTTGGCGAGTTGCATGGGTTGGAGTGTACCTGCCACAACTTCTGTTGTTGAAACAACTTGCTCGGTATTTACCTTGATTAAGTTGTTGTTCTGTACCGTGCCTGTATAAGCTGAATAGTAGGCGTAGCACAGGATAGTAGGCTTCTGTACCTCAAGCATGTCTGAGATGATTTTCTTCAGAGTTGGGTCTGCTGATACTGCTGCCCACATCGCTGGTTCCATGTATACAGAGGTTTTGTCGGCTGGATCCTGATAGATGCCGTTGTCGGCAGCCATCTTTTCCAACTGCTTGAGCATGGCTTGTGAGTTGGCGTCCTGCTTGTCCTTCAGCTCTTTAATGGCTGTAGTAAGGGCATTCTGCAACTTGGTGTTAGATTTTACTACCTTGCTAACTCCTTTAGCGATAGCAGTGTTGAGAGCTGCGGTCTGTGCGGTGATAGCATCAACCACTCCTGCGATGACAAGGTTCATGTCGGTTGTCTGCTGTGTGATGGCACTCTTTATGCCGTTCTCCAAGCCTGTGATAGAACCCTTAATCTCGCTTCCCTGTGTGGTGATGGCTGTTCCGATAATGCCGCCCTGTTGGTTTACTGCTGCCACAATAACGTCACCGTTCTGACCGATGGCTGTAACGATCTTGCCGCCCTGCTGCTCTATCATCTCCTTCAGAGCAATGAGCTGGTTCTTCATGCCGTTTTCCATGTTGACGATGGCTGTTGTGTTGTCACTCAACTTAACGGTGAGTTGTCCTGTCATGTCATCGATGCTACCCTTTACTGCTGTGTAACCCGTGGTGATGTTGGTGTTCACATTATCGATGGCGTTCTTCAGGTTGCTGAGTTCTGTCTTGATATCGCCAAGTGAAGTGTTGTTGCTACCAAGTTTGTTCTCCACTGCTGTGAGACGGAGGTCGAGCGTGGTATTAATCTTATCGTTAACTACCTCAATCTTTGCCAGTCCTGCACCAACGGTGGTGTTGATGGCGTCAATCTTGCTGCCCAGAGTAAGAGTTTGGCTCTTCAACTCTGCTGTGAGGTCGAGGATGCTACTCTTGAGCTGTGCTGCGATGAGTGAGCCGTTGGCGTCGATGGTGAGGCGGAGCAGTTTGCTCTGTGCTTCGAACGTATCGCTCATTTTACCAATAGCAGTCACGATCTTTTTGCCATGATTGTCAATCTTGGTATTCAGCTTGGTGAAACCATTAACAAGCGTAGTGTTGATCTGAGCAAGACCTGCCTGAGTGGTCTCTTCAAGAAGCTTAATGGCACCTGTATTCTCGTTAATTTCTACCTTGATGTCTGCGAGACCAGTCTGTACTGCTAAGGTGAGTGCATTGAGACGTTTAGCCAGACTATTTGATTGGTCGTTGATTGCTTGGATGATGGCATCAGCCTTAGCTACGATGGTAGCATTGAGGAGCTTGCC
>ERZ1023619.50-NODE-50-length-34501-cov-57.116908_pt1 | contig 34501 bp, 31 predicted proteins | sample MGYA00380329_ERZ1023619 | MGnify/ENA primary metagenome ERZ1023619 (study PRJEB33179, sample SAMN07448976) | human gut metagenome | biome: Human-gut; feature: Human associated habitat; material: Faeces | host: Homo sapiens | place: India: Bhopal | collected...
GCAATATCTTGCTTCCGTCATGGGCATGACCGCGGGTAACAGCGCCCAGGATGTTGCCCATTTCATCTACTATCGGAAATTCCTCGTTCTTATTATCTATCATCGTTTCTCTTATTACAAAGTTCCGTATTCATCAGAGTAGCGCAACATCTGGTCGACATAGCTCTCCTCATAATCCAATACCACGTCTGTAATTTCGCCTTCTTCATCCATCTCCAGCGTCATCTTCGGATTGATGAATCCCTTGTATGGAGCGAGATTCAGTTTCTTGTATCTTGCCAGTATCTCGCGATGCAATTCCGGATCAATATTCACGGCATACTTCTCAACCAACAGGCGGGCAGCCTCGAAATCACCCTCACTCTTGATGCGCTGAATTTCAGCAAGCAACTCGCCGAAGAGATGGCGGAGCTTGGCATAATCATTAATCTTCACATAAGTCTTCGTCGTAATGATATTGCCCTCACTGTCCTTCAAAGCATCCTCGGCAGAAGCATAGTTCATATCCATCTTCACCAGTTCCACAGCACCCTCGGCATGCTCCATCACCCACCAGGCTATCAGCGCACGGTTGCGCATGTGGGCTTCCTCTATCTTGTCACCTTCCTTGATGCGGATGGTCTGGGTGAGCAGACCGTTCATCAGATAACCGTAATACTGAGCCTTGTATGCCTCATCATTCGGAGTCAGACCCAGTTCTACCAATTTATGGTCTGCTACATAATAGAGTCCGAAAAGATCGGCTCTCGCCTCTTCTATCGTACTGCCATACGCCTTCAGTGCATCAGGGTCGGTACCAGGCAAAAGCTGTCCGCTACCATGTCCCAGACACTCATGCAGGTCGGTATGCAGATCATCTGTAATATCCTCGTACTGATTCATCAGACTGATGGTATCCTCGTCGATAACGAATTCATCGCGGAAACCATTGCCTTGAGCTGCCTTGTTATATGCCTCGGTCAGGTTACCGATGGTCACACTCTTAGAACCATATTCCTGACGGATCCAGTTGGCATTCGGAAGATTGATGCCGATGGCAGAAGCTGGATATTCCTCGCCACCCAACATCGCAGCACAGATGACATTGGCTGTAACACCCTTCACCTCCGGCTTGCGGAAACGTGGGTCTACAGGTGAATGGTCCTCAAACCACTGGGCATTCTGACTGATGGTCTGGGTGCGCTTCGTTGCTTCAAGATCCTTATATTCTACGATGCCTTCCCAAGTACCTTTCAGTCCGAGCGGATCGCCATACACTTCGATAAATCCGTTGATGAAATCAATCATCCCCTCGTGCTGCTGCACCCAGGCGATGCTGTAACGGTCGAAATCCTTCAGATCGCCTGTACGGTAATACTTCACCAGGAGATCGATGAGATGTTTCTGTTCCTCATTTTCTGCATATTTCTGAGCACGGAGCAACCAGGAAACAATCTCCTTGATAGCTGCGCCATAGAGGCCGTCTTCTGTCCATTTCAGCTCCACCAGTTCACCATTACGCTTGGTCAGTTTAGAGTTCAGTCCATACGAAGGAGCCTGTTCGTTGCCCTCTTCCTTCATCCTGGCATAGAAACGTTCTACTTCTGCCTGAGAAACATTCTCATAGAAATTGCAGGCTGAAGTCTGTACCAGATCCTCGCCATCCGTCTGATTCACGCGCTTAGGCATAACTTCCGGATTGAAGATGACAGGCACCAGAATGCCCAACAGGTCTTCCTTGCTCTGTCCCTTGGAAAGAGGCAGGTATTCATCGGCTACAGCCTCAACCATCTCATAGAAAGATTCCTCTGAAAATCCTGGCACAAACTTTTCACATCCATAGTGATGATGGATGCCGCTGGCAAACCAGACACGCTTCAGGTAAACTTCGAAAGCCTTGAAATCTTCGCTTTCCCGATTACCCTCGTAATGACGGTATACAGCCTCCAGGGTTTTACGGATGCGCAGGTTGTATTTGCCCTGCTGGTCGAAGGTGATATCACGTCCCAAGAGGGTTGCCTTCGACAAGCAATAAATATAAATTTTCTGTGTGAGCGACAGGTTTTCGAAACCCTTCAGCTCATAACGGAGCATCTGGATATCGGCAAATCGCTCTTGAGTGTTTACATTACATTTTGCCATTTTTATCTGTATTTACCATGCAAAAGTAATACATTTTTTCCACATACCAAACTTTTCCTCCTGTTTTTCGCTCTTTGCAAAGTTTTTTACTTGAAATATGCACTTTTTCTTGGAGAAAACTTTTATTTATGCAGATTATTCATTACCTTTGCATGAAAAACAAAACAAAAACATGCCGGTAAAGGCAGAAAACATAAAACGGCAATCATGCAGATAAACGAGATATTAAAAAGCTATTTTGGATACGATTCCTTCCGCCCCAACCAGGAAGCGATTATCAAAGAGGTAATGCAGGGACACGACTGTCTGGTTCTCATGCCGACTGGTGGTGGAAAGAGTCTGTGCTACCAGGTTCCCGCATTAGCAATGGAAGGTACCGCTGTGGTCATTTCACCGCTCATCAGTCTGATGCACGACCAGGTGGAGGCGCTCAAGGCAAACGGTATCCCGGCAGAAGCACTGAACAGCGGAAACGACACGACCGATGAACTCATCATCCGCCGCCGATGCGAGAAGGGAGAACTGAAACTCCTTTATGTTTCGCCCGAAAAACTCATCAGCGAGATACCTTATTTATTCAGCAACATCAAGATTTCGCTCTTTGCCGTTGACGAGGCCCACTGCATCAGCCAGTGGGGACACGATTTCCGTCCGGAGTATTCGCAACTCGGTATGCTGCACGAAAATTTCCGCAATGTCCCGGTGATGGCGCTCACAGCCACAGCCGACAAGATAACACGCGAAGATATCATACGCCAGCTTCATCTCAATGGGCAGACGTTCGTAAGCAGTTTCGACCGCCCCAACCTCTCCCTCACCGTAAGACAGGAGAGCACCAAAAAGGCAAAGTTCCAATACATCACCCGCTTCATCAGTACTCATCCGGAAGAAGCAGGCATCATCTACTGTCTCTCCCGCAAGAACACTGAAATGGTAGCTCAGGAACTTATCGATCTGGGTATCAATGCCGCAGCCTATCACGCCGGAATGACTGCCCAGACCAGAGCATCAGTACAGGAGCGGTTCAAGATGGACCAGATTCAGGTGGTATGTGCTACCATCGCTTTCGGAATGGGCATCGACAAGAGTAATGTGCGCTGGGTAATCCACTATAATATGCCTAAAAGCATAGAGAGTTTCTATCAGGAAATAGGTAGAGCCGGTAGAGATGGAGCACCATCAGATACCGTACTGTTCTATTCGATGGCCGACATCATCACCCTCCGTTCTTTCTGTGAAGAAAGCGGACAACGTGATGTGAATATGGAAAAACTGCGCCGCATGGAGGAATATGCCGAATCGAGAGTATGCCGACGACGCATTCTGCTGAATTATTTTGGCGAGACATCATCCTGCAACTGCGGCAACTGTGATGTTTGCAAGAATCCTCCACGCACCTTCGACGGCACCATCAGAGCCCAGAAAGCCCTGAGTGCCGTGGTCCGTTCGGGTGAGCATATTGCAGTAGGTACCTGCATCGAGATTCTGAGAGGCATGCATTCTTCTGCAGTTGTGAAAAACAAATACAACGAGATGAAGACCTTCGGTGTGGGCAGGGATACAACATCTAAGGACTGGAATGCTTATCTGCTGCAGATGCTACAGATGGGATTCTTCGAGATTGCCTACAACAACCACAACTACATGAAGGTTACCGATTTAGGCTGGAAGGTACTGAAGGGAGAACATCATGTTTCGCTGGCTTATATAGAAGAAGATGATAAAGCCACCCGCCCACAGAAAACGGTACGCAACAGGAAGGGCGCCATCGCCCAGCCGGGAAATCTCATTCCTGAGGTGCATGCCGAACGTGTCATCTTCCAGGAAGACTCGAAAGGCGTGGAAGACAAAGGGCTCTTTGAACACCTCAGAAAGATACGCAAGAACCTTGCCGACGAACAGGGTTATCCTCCATATATCGTACTCAGCGACAAGAGCCTTCATGAACTCGCAAGAATGAAACCTACCACCAAGAATGCCATGAGCCTGATCAGTGGTATCGGAGAATTCAAGCTCAATAAATATGGCGATACCTTCATCAAGGCTATCAGGAAATATACAGGACTATAACAGAAATTTTCTGCATTTTCAGCTTGTCTTGCCTCAAGATACAATCCTGTCTTAAGATACAATCTTCCATTCCAGGCTGTTCACCTCGTCCTTCACAGAAAAGTTCAAGCCAATCTTCACCACCTTCTTGCCACTCATCTTGAAGGCGTCGGCATAGTGCTTTGCGTCTATCTGGGCGAGAGCCTCCTCGGCACTCTTGTTGAACTTCAGTTCCATCACGTAGATGGTATCATTCGTCTCCATCATAATATCGATTCTGCCCTTCGCTGTATGAGGTTCCACTAGGATGCTATAGTTGGTAAGCAGGGCAAACATGATGTAGAGCGTCTGCTGCCAATGCCCCTCGTAGTTAGTGTTGTCGCAGTAAGGCACCGTCTCCAGGAAGTCGTTCAGCAGGCAGAAAGCGGCATCCATATCCCCCTTCTTCACCAATACCGACATCTTGGCGATGGTCGTGTTAGCCTTCGCCGACTTGTCCATCAGATAATGAGGCAAGAGACTACCATACAGCCCCACCCTAATCTCCTGGTTAGGCAATGCCAACAGGTACAATTTTGTAGGCTTGTCATATCCCTTGATGGTGACATATCCACTCTGATAGAGCAAAGGTACGATGGTGGTCATCGTTTCTGTGGGGGCATCAAAGTCCTTCTTGCCCACCTCTATGGCCTCGCCAAGGTCTGCAGGCAAAAAATCATACTTTCTCATCATATTGATGAGATAGGTAGGAGTGCCCGAGCCGAACCAGTAATCATCCATTCTGCCATCGGCAAAGCAATTGAGCAGACTGTAAGGATTGAAGACATCTGGCGAAGGCCAAGTGAAGTGATAACCATCATAATGGTCTTTCAGCTCCTGGATGGTTTCCTCCCTACTCAGTTCCAGCTGCTCGGCAAGAGCGTCGATGTCATCGCTCATCTGGGTCAACATTTCCTCCTTGGTGATACCGCAGATGCCGGCGTAAGGCTCGTCCATACTCACATTCTTGATATTGTTCAGCTCGCTGAAGATGCTCAACTGCGAGAACTTCGTGATGCCCGTCAGGAAGACGAAACGGAGCAATGGCTCGCAATCTTTCAAGGGACTGTAGAAATTGCGCATCGTATTGCGCAAAACATCGAGTTTTTCCTTCTCATGAGCCACATCCAGCAGCGGAGCGTCATATTCATCGATGAGCACCACAGCCTGCTTGCCAGTCTTTGCAGTAACTGTTCTTATCAAGTTGAGCAAACGAACGTTTGGGGCTGGAGAATCACAATCCACTCCAAACCTATCCTCATTTTCCTTCAATATATATAAGAGGTATTGATCCAGCTGTTCCTTCTCCATGTGTTTGCCTCCAGCCAGGCTGAAGTGCAGCACGGGATAAGTATTCCACTCCTTCTCCAGCTTCTCGATGGCAAGCCCCTCGAAGAATTCCTTCTTGCCCTCGAAATAACTCTGAAAAGTAGAAACCAGCAGCGACTTGCCGAAACGGCGTGGTCGGCTCAGGAAGAAATACTTTCCATCGGTATGTGTCATACGATAGATGTATTCCGTCTTGTCAATATAGAGGTTGTCCAACTTGCGGATTTCCTCAAATGTCTGAATTCCTATTGGATATAATTTTCTTGCCATAATCAAACGCTATCTAATGAATTGCAAATATACATCAATTCTCCCAAACAACCAAGCATTTCTACGATTTTAACAAAAAAAACAATCCCGGCCCAGAGATTCCATAGAATCTCCGAGCCGGGATCTCTTATTCCTATCTACCAGCTTATCTTTTCGAAGCTTGGTATTCCGTTATTTATCCAGTGCCTGATATTTAGAATGCTGACTCTTGTATTCAGGAACGATTCGCTTCATCATACCCACGATTTTCATATCATCGAAAGTAAAGGCTATTTGCGAAAGCTCGTCCAAATCATGGCACACTTTCTGATAATCATACTCACGTACCTTTGCTATCTTAATCTTCTTGTGGAATGTAGGGAGCGTCACCTCCTTGTCGTTGAGCACCTCCTCGTACAGTTTCTCACCATCACGAAGACCGGTAAACTTGATTTCAATATTCTTAGCACCGCTCAACTTAATCATGCGCTTAGCCAAATCCACAATCTTCACAGGCTGTCCCATGTCGAACACGAAAATCTCACCGCCATTTCCCATTGTACCAGCCTCCAAAACCAGTTTGCAAGCCTCAGGTATCAACATGAAGAAGCGGATGATATCAGGATGCGTCACCGTCACAGGACCTCCGTTCCTGATCTGCTCCTTGAAGAGCGGAATCACCGAACCATTACTGCCCAGCACATTACCAAAACGAGTAGTAACAAACTGCGTCACAGCCTTCATAGGCATACCAGCGTCGTCCAGGCAAGCATCAGCATAAATCTCGCCCTCCTTGATAGCCTTGTCCAAACTCTGCACATAAATTTCGCAGATACGCTTCGAACATCCCATCACGTTGGTAGGATTCACAGCCTTGTCGGTAGAAATCATCACAAATTTCTTTACGCCATACTTCATGCTCAAGTCGGCAATAACCCTCGTGCCATCCACATTATTCTGGATGCTCTCACTCGGGTTATCCTCCATCATCGGCACATGCTTATAAGCAGCCGCATGGAAAACGAAATCAGGTCTGTGCTCCGCAAAGATTTCCTCCATTCTAGGCTTGTTCTGTATGCTCGCCATCAAGGTAAACGCCTTGATTTGCGGAAATTTCTTCGCCATCATCAGGCGCACGTCATGCAATGGAGTCTCAGCCTGATCCACCAAGATGAGTTCATTCGGCTGATAGATAGCAATCTGTCTCACCATCTCACTGCCAATGCTACCAGCCGCACCCGTTATCAGGATACGCTTACCAGACAGCAGATTACCCACAGCCTTCATATCCACCTCAATCTTCTCACGAGGCAGAAGATCCTCGATATCCACCTCCTTGATTTGTGAATGCTCGAAATTACTCTTGCCATCCCATTCCTGCGCACCCGCCAACACGAAGAGTTTGATGTCGTTATCTACCAGGCTGTTAATCATCTCCGTATTCTTGCGCAGTTCCTCACTCTTCAAAGGAGAAACCAGCAAAGCATCAGCATTCTCCTTCTTCATTTCATCCACCAGATGCGCATCGTTGCGGAATATCTCCACGCCCATCATATACTTGCCCTTTCCATTCACGGTATCACTCACGAATCCCTTCAGGACAAATCGAGAAGGTTTGGTGCTGCGAATCATCTTCGCCAGCCCCACGCCTCCACTGTGCGTACCATAGATAAACACACGAGTCGCCTTGCCCGTATGCATCGAGTCGTATAACATTTTTACAACCACACGCAGAGCCGTCATCATCAGGGTAGCGATGAGGAAGGTAAAGAACAGCTCACGAATACGCACAGGCTCCAACCATCTATCCACATGACCGCAATATCGGGCTATGGCAATGATAACGAAGCCGATGGCATTGGCAGATGCGATACGAGTCAAATCCACAAACGAAGAGTAGCGGATGATAGCCTGGTAAGTGTGCATCAGCCGGATGCCTATCAGATAGGCTATGAGATAGACGCATAGCGTACCCAGCAGCGGCCAGAAGTTATTTGCCAGTTCGCTGCCCCCATGATCCAAATAATAGCAAAATACACCTGAAAACAAAAGGATCAGACAGTCGAGTATAAGCACACACCAGTATGGAAGGGCATTTTTAGTAAAATACCATTCTCTCAGTTTTGCAATAAAATTCATAAAGAGTTTCTCTAAGTCTCGTTTTTTAGTACTCAATAGCTTCCTTGATGCACTCCACAATATAGCGCACATCATCATCGCTCACCATAGGACCGGCAGGCAGACACATACCAATCTTGAAGATAGCCTCGCTCACGCCATTCACATAAGCAGGAGCATCCTGATATACAGGCTGCTTGTGCATCGGTTTCCACACAGGGCGAGCCTCAATCTTCTTCGAAAGCATGAACACACGCATCGCCTCCACGTTCTCGTTAGGCTGGCAGTCGGTAGTAGGCGAATCCACCACATGAATCACGCCAGCGGCACCACCCACGGCAGTCTTCACCACCTCCTTGTAAGCATTCTCCTGCCCCTTGACTTTCAGTTTATCATCCAGCACGATGGTGCAGAGCCAGAAGTTAGAATCATAGTCAGCATTAGGCGCCTCATGCAGCGTGATGCCCTCCACATCCTTCAACAGTTCCTTGTAGAGTTGCTGCACGTGCTTGTGGTGAGCAATATGGTCTTCGAGCACCGTCATCTGTCCACGTCCGATACCAGCACACACATTACTCATGCGGTAGTTATAGCCGATGGCGGTATGCTGATAGTAAGGATAAGAGTCGCGCGCCTGAGTAGCATACCACATCACCTGGTTCTTGCTCTCTGCATCATTACAGATCAAGGCACCGCCTCCCGAGGTGGTAATCATCTTGTTGCCGTTGAAACTCAGCACGCCAAACTTGCCGAAAGTACCCAGCACCTGTCCTTTATAGCGTGATCCGAATCCCTCAGCGGCATCCTCCACCACAGGAATGCCATACTTGTCGGCTATCGCCATGATGCGGTCGCAGTCGTAAGGCATACCATAGAGGGCAACAGGCACGATAGCCTTCGGATACTTACCCGTCTTCTCCTTACGGTCAATGATGGCTTTTTCCAGGAGTTCAGGATCCATGTTCCAGGTATCCGCCTCCGAGTCGATGAACACAGGAGTAGCCCCCAGATAAGTGATAGGATGCGAAGAGGCACAGAAAGTAAAGCTCTGCACACAAACCTCATCCCCCGGACCTACTCCACACGCCAACAATCCCAGATGCACGGCAGCAGTTCCGGCGCTCAGCGCCACCACCTCCTTCTGCAAGTCAGTTCCATCACTTTTTTTTGAAACAAACGACTTCAAGTCATCCTCGAATCCATTCACGTTAGGTCCCAAAGGCACCACCCAGTTGGTGTCAAAGGCCTCTTTCACATACTTCTGCTCCATGCCATTCTCGCTCATGTGGGCGAGGCACAAGTAAATCGTTTTTCTTTCCTTATCCATTGTAATATCTTTTATATTGTTTCTCCAGCATATTTCATTTTCTTTCCCAGCACCGTACAAAATATCATCTGTATGTCCTTGCAGAAAGAATAATGCTCGTAATAATACCTATTGATACGTACCTTGTCGGGGTAAATCACCTGGTCGTTATACTCCACGGCGATGTCTTGCGCCGCACGATGGTCTCCCTCCAACTGCCTCTTAGCCACATAATCGGAGATCATCTCGTCCTCCAGTCGGTATTTCAAGGTAGCGGGTCCCGTGATACCAGGACGGAGTTTAAGCACCACCCTGTCATCGCCTTTCAACTGGTCGGCGTAGCCTGGCACGTCTGGGCGAGGTCCCACGAAACTCATGTTACCAACCAGTACATCCCAAAGTTCAGGCAACTCGTCCAACTTATAGTGTCTCAACTTAGCCCCCAAAGGTGTGATGCGACTATCGCCAGCCACCGAAACCGACGAGCCACCGTGCTTCACAGTCATGGAGCGAAACTTATGACAGGTAAACAACTTGCCGTCCTTCCCCACCCTCTTCTGGCAGAAGAACGCAGGACCACCCGGCATTTTCACACGAATCAATACTGCCACGACCAGCAAGACAGGCCATAGCAGCATCAGACCAACCAAAGCCATCAGTCGGTCGAATATCCATTTTAATAACATAATATCAAGAACTTACTGATCACAATTTTTCTTTGGCAGATACTCTACATAGTAGTCACCATTTTCCAAAGTTTGCAATATCTTTACTTCATTCACGGCTTGGGCAGACAACATCGAAGCCTTGTTTCGGGGTGAGATGGAACCATACATTCTCAGGTTAAGGTGAAGGGCGATATTCGTCGCCACCACTCCCATCACCCGATTGATACCCATTCTTCGATGTCGATAATCCGTGATATATCCTCTGAAACATTTGCCAGTGAAGAAGCACCTCAAGAAGAAATATCCCACCACCTCATCACTATCCATCACCAGATATGCCAAGAACCCTTTGTTGCGACATAGGCGCAACAACGATTTTCTGTCAAAGGCATGTGGACGAAAGAATTCAAATGCCTCTTCTGGTTGCGCCTTGAAGAAGTCAACTGCAAGATTTACATTTAAGGGCGAAAGACGCACTACCTTAAAATTAAATTCTTTACAATTTACCTCCATATCGTGGCGCAAGCCACTAGAATATCGACATGCAAAGAGCCAGCCATTAAACTGTTCTATCATTTCCCACACCCAAGGGAAACGTTCTCTCAAAACATGAGCTAGTTTATACAACATAATCTAAAAAAACAAAGTTTGATTACAGCACAAAACTGTTTGCTGTTCATTATCAGATTCCGCTACGCTTTTCGTGAATTATCTGGCGATAGAAGTCAAGGAGTCAATTACTTTATGATAAGCATTTATCACAATATTGCGGTCAAAATGACTCTCCATATATTTCCTTGCATTTAATCCCATTATTTGCTTCTCAGAGAAAGGCAATTCTATAAATTTCATAGCAGCTTCCAACACTTGTTCCTTGTTTTGCTCATCCACAAGGTATCCCGTCACACCATCTACGACAGTTTCTTTGCAACCAGGTCTTTTTGTCGTAATGGCAGCCCTTCCCGACGCAGCACATTCCAAAATGACATTCGACATACCTTCTGGATAAAAAGAAGGATGAATGATGCAATGCACCTTGGCTATAAATGGGCGTACATCCTTCTGCTCACCATGCCATGTTACCCAACCCTTGTCCTGGGCCATCCTCATCACTTGCTCATAATGGGTATCTTCGCATCTTCCCAAAACATGGAACTTCACCTTGTTACCATATCGCAGAGTCAACTTCTCTGCTACATAAAGATACTCTTGGATACCCTTTTTCCTCATAATGCGAGATATAAAAATAAACTCGGTGGTATCTTCACTTGGAAAAGGAATGTTTTCAAATTTCTTCAGGTTCACACCAGACCCAGGAAGCAAAACATGACGGATACCAGAAATGCCATGTTGTAGGCAAAAATCCATATTAAATTGATTCTGAAAGAATACACAAGCATCCTTCTTCAAGCCATTTCGATACATCAGCAAAGTAAGTTTTTGAAGCAGCCCTGGGGTTTCCACCGCAGTACCCAAACCTGTGATATTGGCCATACAAGGTACTTTGCATATAGCAGCTGCCACCCCGCCATACACATTAGGCTTGATGGTGTATGTTAATACAACATCTGGCTTAACTTGAGTGATAAGTTTGAAATACCTAAAAAATAAGATTATATCCTTCAATGGATTCACTCCTCTTCTGTCTACTGGAATGTTGGCATACTTGCAGCCCATCTCCTTGAAATTCTCTACAAGACTATCATACGGCATTGCCAAAGTGACCTCAAAACCTTTATCCAATATACTTTGAACAACCTCTGCCCGAAAACTAAAAAGCCCAGAAGCATTATTGGTTAAAATTAGAACTTTCATCTATCATTTTATTTTTCAAATTAACATTTCTAAAAATCACATTCAAACATATTTCCCAATATCATATCCCATTCATCAGGAGTGAAAACACCATATCCACTAGCTGGATAAAAAGTTATCTCTCCAAAATATACAGAAATAGCAACATCATAAAGATCAATTCTTACAAAAGGAAAATCTTTAGACAAAGTTTTAGCAATTTCTTTCATCTGGTCTAACTTTTGCGGCTTAGCCGCAGGCTTAGCCGCAGGTCTACTTTTAGGATTCAATCCGTAGAATGGCATACGATGCCATTCCATATCATAAAAATCAATAGTTTCATTGGTTGAACGATTTTGTATAACCTGGCAATAGCGTGGAACACCATTAAAGCAAAAGAACTTATAATCTGGTATATCTTTATTTATTCCATTACCTATTAATTGTTCGATTAATATTCTTCTTGGATAATGGTTTTCATACGCCCATTCTCTACCTACAGGCTTTGGCTTAGGCATATTCATCCATTTATTCAACTGGTTTACAAAATCATTATAGGAAAGTTTTGCCTTGTCCCTTACAACCAAGACTTGATTTCCGCCTCCTCCATCAGTTGTTTTTGCGACAAATTGATAAGGTAGAGTCTTGAAATCAATGTCCTCAATACTATCATAAATTCCAATCAAAGGAATAAGATAATTACCCAAACCTTTCGCCATCACATAACTTCTAACTTCATACTTATCCGTACAACGAAGCATATTGGGATTACGATACCTCATCTTATAAACTTGAAGTTTCTCTGTAAATCGCTTGGGATTCTTCAAATTTAATTTACGACCAGTCTGCATCCAATACTGCAATCTCAGCATGATGCTATCAGGAATCCAACCTAAATGTGACAAAATTTTAATTCTTATGTCACGAGACTTTATTATATTTTTGTAGTTCATTTTGCCAGTAATTAGGTTTGACATTATGCTGCTTTCGCTACATTTTTATAATTACTAGCTACTTTTAGAAACAACGGGGTATTACCCCCCCCCATTTATTTTCATAGATGAATATTTTATAACTTTTGCCGGATAGCCGGCTACAACTGCATAAGATGGGACATCATGAACGACAACACTTCCTGCACCAATTATGGCCCCATCGCCAATTTGAACTCTTCCTATAATAGTAACCGAGGCTCCAATAGTAACATTGTTTCCCACAATTGGACGCCCACCGGTTTCATCTTTTTTACCCAAAGTAGTGCAATGGCGAACAAAAAGATAATCCCCTATAGACTCAGCATTCAATACAGTAGAAAAAGGGTGTCCCAACCTGCACCCCTTACCTATTTTGGTAGTCTTTGAAATAATAAAATGCCTGTCTCCTGGTCGTAGCCAAGATATAGCCAATGCCTTGATAGCACCAATACGATGATAAAACAACTGCCTATAATAAGCATTAGTATGCAGAAGGAATAAAGTGCCAAGCCAAGGATTCACTTTTATATACTGTCGTTTCATCATTACTTCAGTATCACTAAACACAATATGTTTATTGCTTATAAAGCATAAAAGATGTGGTAAATAATACCATCCTACTAAAACAGAGCATATCATCTGGAATAAGTCTCTGTAATATCTCTTTTTATTTTCTTCCATCATCAATACGCTTTTTTATTTCATCAAAGAATTTAATTCTTTCATTATTCAAAACATCGTCTTGAAAAGCTTTTGCCTTATTAATATTAACACAAGCTTGTTCTCTAAGAGATTGGCTATTGATTCCTTCCAAAGAAACTTCAATATCTCTTACAGACCTTCTATTAACTAACCATGGTCCATCAAGTAATTCTGGTATTCCACCAGTTTTTGCTCCTATACATAGCAAACCAACACTCATTGCCTCTACAACACTACGAGGAAGACCTTCCTGTAATGATGGTTGTAAATACACATCCATTTTCCTAAGCTCATCAAAAATTTGATTATGAGACAAAATACCCAAGAAATGCACTTGACTTACCACATTGCACTTTTCCGCCACTTTCTTTAATCTAGAAGGATTACCTGCCCCTATCAAATAATAGTTGTATCGTGTATCACCCTTCTTTTTCAATCGTCCGAGCGCTTCTATCACCAAATGCTGGCCTTTGTATTTCACCTCATTATTTGCTATGGTACAAATTTTCACAACTTTATCACAAACTCTATTGTCAAGATCATGCAATCTTCTGCTTAAGACTTCATCTGAGATTCTTGGAATTGCAACATCGCTAACCCCAACGCTTAGACCTTGTGTTGGATATCGTCTTTGAAGAAATTCTTTGGTTACATATAAAGCAAAATCAGATTTCTTCAAAGTTGCTTTTAACCGCCAATATGCATAAGGTGCTACTAGCATTTCCGGGAAGCCATGATTCCAAATGGAGTCCCAACAGCAACCAACAACGTAAGATAACGTTTTAATTCCTTTTTTATAAGCACACGATATTGCGTAACTAGCATCAGCACATGGTAAATATCCAACAACTAAGTCAAATGAGCCAACTGTTTGTTTTATAATATTACGATTTCGTGGCAAAGAAATCACCCTATCATGCTCAATAAATGTTACCATATCCGGAGATAAGCCATCAACAACAGCTTCTATTTTCGTTGATGACTTTCCTTTATACTTACAACAAAGCAACCTTAGGTCACCCATTTTTTGGAAACGCCTGATTATGTCTAGCGTATTTCCAGATACAAAAACTTTATCATCTTGCACTTTGGCATATTGATGAGTTACTAATAATACTTTCATAATTCTATATTCTAACTCTATTTGAGATTACCTTAACAAGATAAATGATAAAAAGAACTCGCAAAATTAGTTCAAAGCCAAACATAAAATAAAGAAGTATAAAAATACTTCCCAACATTTTGGTAACAACATCGCTAGTAAAATCGATACTTTCCGAAATTTTCCAAACAAATAGAAGTGCCATAAAATAGCCTAGAACGCCATTATTGGCCAAGAACTCTGACCATAGATTTACTTGATAATTAAACCCTTTGATAAATGGAGTACCTATCCCACTAAATGCGTAAGCTGTATAATAATTATAAAATCCAAAAGGTTTATCAGGCCAATAAGACCTTGGAACATAGAACAACAAATTATACAAAAGAGACTGCCCATCATACTCTAACATTTTATTACCATGCAACCTATTATAAATAGCTAATTTCACTTGTCCTGATCTTGCAAAATATTCGCTATATGTAGTAAATTCATCATTACTAATTTTGTTAGTAACATATGAATATAACAGAAAATACGATACAATAACAACTAAGAAGAAACAAGACTTCTTTATAAAACTATTCAATTGTCCACTGGATACCTTAAAATAGTCTATTGCCAATATACCTATTAGCAGAAAAACAAAGAGTGCTCTTTTACCATCAATCCATACTAATAAGAAAATAGCTAAGGCTATTATAATATTGGTTGTTTTATTCTGTTTAAAATAATAAATTACAATTAAAGCCAAAAAAGCTATCATATCCAATATACCTAATACAGTAGTATGATATATGCGTAAAGGATTAATCATACTAATTTTATGCATATAAAAATATGAAAACTGTAGGTATATACTGGGCTTAGGCGCTAAGAGACAACCTAATAGTGGGAGGAATAAAGCTAAGTAAGATACAAATAGAATTGGGGTACGATACTTGGACCATCCATCAAAAACAAAAATGTTTGTATATCTGGCATTTATATCTCCCATTATTTTTAGAACAAAAACAGTAATAGCACAAAATAAATCATATGTTAGAGCAACTGTTTCATCTATACGCGCTTTATATAAAAATGGTGAAAGATACTTATATACGTCCATATTGTTATATTCGTCAACAACAATCGGAACAATTTGCATAATATAGAAGACTAAAACTAAAATATGCAATATGCTATATGTCCCTCTTAAAAAACGTTTTATGGTCGCAACAGTTACGAATGTTCCAAAACAAAATGTAAAAAGATTTAAATATGAAATCATCATAATCAAAGAGTTATGGCCTCCAACAACTTACAATACCGCTCAACAAAGCTAGCTATAGTAAAATTCCTTTCAAATATCTTACGTATATTACAAGCCTTCGATGTCAATTCATTTTTCTGCTTCAAGCTTATAATATCAAATAGTTTTTCTTTTGCTTCATTTATGTCACCATAAGTATAAAAGAAGAAGCCGTTATCTTCTCCAAACTTAGAAAAATATTTATTACCTCCAGTACTCGTCATTAAAATTGGTGTTCCTTGACGCATTACCTCTAAAGCAACCAAATCAAAATAAGTTTCTTTATTTGGCAATACAAAAAGATCAGAATTAGCAATAACCTCATTTCCATAATTAATCCACCCTAATTCTATCCACTTAGGATTGTTCAATTCTTTTATTGGATGTTGATTTCCAGCAACAACAAAGTATATATCAGAACGTTCACTTAAAACAGTATTTGCAATTTGCTTTAATTGGTCATACCCTTTAACTGCTGTATGTCTGCCTATATAAGCAACCAAGAAAGCATCCTCAGGGATATTTAGTTTTTCTCTCAATCCTTTTTTTGAGCATTCTTTCTCATCTAAAATTGCTGATGGACAATACTTAACTTTATCTAAATGAGTTTGCAAATATTGCTTCATTTGAGGTTCAACGAAATATGGCTCAATAGCTCCTTCAACGGGAAAAACTAAATAGTCAGCTCTATTCCATGCTCTTAACTCTAAAGCCAACATCTTATTTAAAAAGAAAAAACGAACAATTCCTTTACCAAAAGGAACAAAGTCTAGTATTTCGTAACATAAAGGCTGAGGCGAATGCGATGTCAAAAGAATTTTCCCCTTATAACCTTTCAATAACTTTATTGCAGCACATAAATCAGTTGAACGATGAAAATGAATTGCATCATATTGGGACAAATCTAAATTGCAAACTTGTTCGGAAGTCTCAGTTCTAAACCATTTTTTATATGCTCTATAAAAACGATAAAAACCAATGAGAGAAAGACAATCTAATATACTCAATACTCTATTAGCCAAAGAATGTTGAGACTTGAACCTACCATCAACATTCTTAAGATTAAGTATATCTTTCAAAAAAAATATTGGCTTTCCGAGTTCATTATTACACTTCAAATACTCGTGAATATTATAAAGATAACCTGCAGGTCCTCCTGTATTCAGGAGATTTATATTTAAATCCCAAATTAAAATTTTCTTCATATTGTCATATTTAAAACTTTCTCAACAATCGGAGCCATGTCATAATACTTATATTCAGCTAAACGCCCACCAAAGACAACATTACATTCTTTTTCTGCTAATAGCTTGTATTGTTCATATAGCTTAGAATTAATTTCGTCATTGATAGGATAATATGGTTCCATTCCATCCTTCCATTCCATAGAATACTCCTTCGAAATGACAGTCTTAGAAGTGTCATATACCGCTTGACCAAACATTTCAAAATGCTTATGCTCTATAATGCGTGTATAAGGGACTTCTCTTTCTGTATAATTAACAACGGCATTCCCTTGAAAATTCGGAGTATCAAGAATTTCTTGTTCAAAACGCACAGTACGATAGTTTAGTTTTCCATATTGATAATCATAGAATTCATCTATCTTGCCTGTGAATACAAGTTTATCAGCGATTTGCTTCCAATTATTTTTAAGCCTAACTATATTGCCATTTGGTAATTCTACAACTCCTGTGAAAAAATCAATATCGGTGATAATATCAATCCCTTTGAGCAAGCCACTTATTAATTTATTATATCCACCGATTGGAATGCCCTGATACTTATCATTAAAGTAATTATTATCATATACAAAACGCACAGGAAGTCTCCGTATTATAAACGGAGGAAGTTCCGAGCATTTACGTCCCCATTGTTTTTCCGTATATCCTTTGATAAGACATTCAAATATATCCTGACCAATTAACAAAAGAGCCTGCTCTTCAAGATTTCTAGGCTCTAATACCCCCTCAGACTTCATTTTATCAAAAGCTGCTTTTTTTTGCTCTTCTATCTTGACCTTTGCTTCAACAGGGGTAGTAACTCCCCACATCTGATGAAAGGTATTCATATTGAAGGGTAAGTTATAGAGTTTTCCTTTAAATTTAGCAATAGGAGAATTTGTATAGCGATTAAATTCAACTATCGAATTAACAAAATTCCAAACTCGTCTGCTAGAGGTATGAAATATATGAGCGCCATACTTATGAACATTTATGCCAGCTATATTCTCGCAATATATATTACCTCCTATATGTGAGCGTTTATCTATAACGAGACATTTCTTACCATGCTGATTAGCCAAATAAGCATATACTGCCCCAAATAGTCCAGAACCAACAATTAAAAAATCATACTTATTTCTCATAATCTATTCTTTACTAGATATTTAACATTTAGAACGATAGGATTCTTTGTTAACACTAAACATATCATATATACTACAATGCCGGTCAATACTTCCAGGATAAAACCATATACAAACGGCAAATCAAACAACTGTACAACAAGAATGCCTACTGCCATTATAATAGAAAAAATGATTGACAACAAGACATCTTTATATAATTTCGTAAAGGCACAAAAATTCCATGAAAAAAATATCATAGAAGCCGTAACAGAAAACTCTGCAATAGTAGATGCAAATGCAGCTCCATTTTGATGATAGGCTGGAATTAACAACATGTTTAAAATAAAATTTAGTCCGGCCCCAATACACGTACTTTTTATCACAATGTTCTCTTTATTTTGAGCATATAGAATTCTAGTACCTAACAAACTAGAAACACCTAAAAATAATACCAAAGGTGAGAATATTTGTAATGTTACTATAGCAGGAGAAAACTTATCTCCGCACAACACGATCATTAGTTGGGGGGAAGTCAAAAAAAGTCCAAAAGCTATCGGCATAGAACAATAGAAGATAAAAGATAATGTCTGATTAGAAATTTGTTGGAATTTTTCATAGTCGCCTTCTGCAAAACAATGGGATAATCGCGGCAACAAGACACCACCTAACGCAGATGAAATACCACATACAGCCCTCGTTACTCTCGAAGCTGCTGTATAATATCCTACAGATGTTGTACCAACCAAAAAGCCTAACATAACAGAATCTAAATTGACATAAATACTAATTATCAAATTTAGGACAAGCATTTTCAAGGCTGGTCTAATATGCCTTTTGATATTAAGACTTTTCCAATCAATAGTAGAAAAAACTAAATACTTTCTAAGATGAATAAAATTAAACAAATTATTACTAGCTTCAGCTAATACCAACAAAAGTGCGTAGATCCATAAATCTCCTTTATCATGAACAAACACAAATAATGCTATCAACATCATAAATTTAATGGAGAGAGACCTAATTGAAATATATTTAAAATTTTCTATTCCTTGATAAAACCATTCAGCACCTAAAGCTACCAACAAAAGATGAGTACTCAACAGAAAGAAAATCTCCCAATTTTGAACGATTTCAGGTACGGAAAACAATACGATTATAGCGACTAAATACCCAATAAAAGTTAGGGATAAATACAAAATCAATATCTCTACTAATGTTTGATTTCTTTTATCTATATTATTTTTTACCCTTGCTATTTCTTTAACTGCATATAATGGTATTCCTAATGCGCAAAATAATGCAATATAGTTTATTATTGATTGGAAAAATTGTACCAATCCGATTCCATCCGCCAATAATACTCTTGAAATATAAGGAAATGTGATTAAAGGGAACAGTAAACCGAAAATGGTATTTGCGAAATTAAATACGAAATTTACTTTTAATGATTTTGCCATCAGTACAATTTATATTATAATTAGAGAGTTTTAAAAAACATCTCTATATATGTTTTCTTATTGGGTTCTATGACTCCATAGTTGATAAAATGCGTGACATTAAAATAGCGATGTCCCCAAAATGTATCATTCCGTACATAAGGTTCATTCTCATAACCTGGGTAGTACAAAGCACTCTTTAATTCAGGTATAGGAGTATTTACAAACATAATTTTTTTGCCTCCCCATAAATCCATCTTATCAAAACTTTTCAAATCCTCTAAAGTGGCATGATTTTGCTTTGAAAATTTAAATATCAAATTGTTCCAATTTATACGTTTACATCTTCTAGCCCATTTAGCTTTGGCATCTTCCTTATTTGCATAATGCAAAAAAATGATTTCGACGTCATCCAACCTACCTATTGGAACATTCTCCGATCCATCTTCGTAAATCCATTCTTTATGATTAGAAGATTCTACATCAATAAATTTTAGTTCCATAGATGTATAATAGTCCAATCGCTTAATAAATTTCAAGTAATCTTCTGCATAAAAGTAACATCCCACTGTTGGGCTGTTTTTCCTTAAGCCATAAGCCTCAGAGGTCATGCCACCCCAACAATTATTTGAGATTATAGAGAAATCATCCTTCAATAAACCTTGTTTATTTTTGATGGCACGAATTTTTTCAGTACTAACATAGATTTTATGTAGAACCTTTTCTTTAAACGACATCTTTTGCATCTGTATTTCAATTGAAAAGTGTATCAGTATTTAATCCCCACCACATTTTTACATAATTTTGAAATAAATGTAGATAAAGGATAGGTTTTAATTCATAACCATAATGTGCATTTTCTAACACCAAGCACCAGTTTCCATCCTCTTTTCTCACAAGTAAGTCATGACCTCCTTGATAAAACTTGACATAAGCGCCTCTAACCGGTAGATCATAAACCTGATAGCTGGTATCATTATAAAAGCCCATTTTTATCAAAAATTCCTCCTTAAATCGAATTCCTTCTAAGTTATTTACTACAACTTCAACCTCACTATTATTAATATTTTTGGAAAGGACTAATACTTGCAATTTATTGTTAGTACGATCTACTTCTATAACTTTGCAAGTTTCTTTGATACCATTTCCGTAATCCAGCAATAGAAAATTTCCTTGCTTCACATTCTCTATATTTACCATATATACTAAAATGTTTAAAGTTGTTTATATTGATTATATTCCCTATACCACTCGGCAAACTTTCTCAAACCTTCTCTCAGTGTCGTATCTGGCTTATACCCAAAATCTTCCTCTAATGGTGTAGTATTAGCATAAGTAACAGGCACATCGCCTGGCTGCATTGGCACCAGTTCCTTATGTGCCTCGAAGTCATAATCTTCAGGCAATACACCGGCACGCACCAACTCCTCTTGCAGGATGGTGACGAAATCTAAAAGATTCTCTGGGTGACTGTTACCTATATTATATACCTTGTATGGAGGGATAGGCAGACCATCCTCACCATTCTGTTTCTCCGGCGCATGCTGCATCACTCTTACAATACCCTCTACAATATCATCAATATAGGTGAAATCACGCTTGCAATTACCATAATTGAAAATCTTGATGGTTTCACCATTCACCAGTTTATTGGTAAAACCAAAATATGCCATGTCTGGGCGACCTGCTGGACCATAAACGGTGAAGAAACGCAAACCAGTGCTTGGGACATTATAAAGCTTAGAGTAAGCATGAGCCATCAACTCGTTGCTCTTCTTGGTAGCTGCATACAGACTTACAGGATTATCCACCTTATCATCAGTAGAATAAGGAACTTTTTTGTTACTACCATAAACAGATGAAGAAGAAGCATAAACCAAATGCTCTACCTCATGATGACGGCAAGCCTCCAGGATGTTATAGAATCCTATCAGATTGCTCTGGATATAAGCATCTGGATTCGTAATACTATAACGTACGCCTGCCTGAGCTGCAAGATTCACCACTACAGAAATCTTGTTTTTTGAGAAGATTTCCTCTACAGCTTCCTTGTTGGCAATGGAGTCATGAACGAATGTCCAATCCTTACCTAAAGCTTCTATCTCCTTCAATCGCTCATACTTGATGTTCACATCATAATAATCGGTAATGCTATCGATACCGATTACCTTGATGTTCTTAGCATCATTAAAAAGGCGCTTTACAAGATTACTTCCGATGAATCCTGCCGCACCTGTCACCAAGATGGTCTTACCATCTAGACTAATATTATAATCTACCATAACTAGTCTCTTCTAAATATATCTCGTGTATATACCTTATCTTTTACATCATCCAAACAAGCATCATAGCGGTTGGCTATGATGGCTTGGCTCTGTGCCTTGAATGCTGCCATATCATTTACTACTTTACTTCCGAAGAAGGTGCTGCCATCTTCCAAAGTTGGCTCATAGATGATTACCTCTGCACCCTTTGCCTTGATTCGCTTCATAATGCCCTGGATGGCAGACTGACGGAAATTATCACTGTTACTCTTCATCGTCAAGCGATAAACTCCTATCACACAGTTGTGTTCCTTGCTTGCATCATAGCTACTATTCTCATTATAATAACCAGCCTTTCTGAGCACGGCATCGGCAATATAGTCTTTTCTTGTACGGTTACTTTCTACAATTGCCTCTATCAGGTTCTCTGGTACATCGGCATAGTTTGCCAGAAGCTGCTTGGTATCCTTTGGCAGGCAATAACCGCCATAGCCGAAACTTGGGTTGTTGTAATGGGTGCCGATACGTGGGTCAAGGCCTATGCCATCAATGATTGCCTTGGTATCCAAGCCCTTGACTTCGGCGTATGTATCCAATTCATTGAAGTAACTTACTCTTAGGGCAAGATAGGTGTTGGCGAAGAGCTTGACGGCTTCCGCTTCCTTCATGCCCATAAAGAGTGTATCGATATTTTCCTTAATGGCTCCTTCCTGGAGCAATGCGGCAAATGTCTTGGCTGCTTCTTTCAACTTTTCAACATCAGTAACCTTCAAGATTGCCTCGTTCTCATTTCTAAACTCAGGGCGCTCGATAAGCTTTGGATAACCTACAATGATGCGGCTTGGATAAAGATTATCATAGAGTGCCTTGCTCTCTCGGAGGAACTCCGGAGAGAAAAGGAGATTGAATTGCTTCACTCCCTTCTGGGCATACTTCTGATATAGGCTTCGAGTGTAACCTACAGGGATGGTACTCTTGATTACCATCACTGCATCGGGATTTACCTCCAGCACCAAGTCGATAACTTCTTCTACATGAGTGGTGTCGAAGAAGTTCTTCACTGGGTCATAGTTTGTTGGTGCTGCTATCACTACGAAGTCTGCATCTTTATAAGCTGACTTGCCATCCAATGTGGCAGTCAGATGCAGAGATTTCTCTGCCAGATATTTTTCGATATACTCATCCTGTATCGGTGATATATGATGATTCAGTTTATCTACTTTCTCGGGAATTACATCTACTGCTGTTACCTCATGGTGCTGGGATAAAAGCGTAGCAATACTAAGTCCTACGTAACCGGTTCCGGCTACGGCAATTTTTAATTGATTAAAATTACGCATAGTTTTAAGTTCTTGAATAATAGCATCCTGAGTCTCTTTCGGTGGGTCAGTTTCCGAAAGAGAGCTGTAGGATGCGTTGTGGGTGATTATGTAGCGCCCACACTACTAAGCTACTTCTCGTAATATATATTTTTTGTTATTTCTAACTATACAATTGTTTCGTATCGGAAATGAAGGACATAGAGTCCCTGCCAGATAAGAATTGCTTTGAGGGTATTCTTATCTAGATATTGATTGAGTAAAACTAATTTGAAATTGATATTATAAGAGATATTTCGAATCCCTCCGTCTCCCTTTAGCCAAAGGGAGCTCCACATCCTAACCAAGCCTTCCCTTCTCAGAAGGGAAGGATGTAGCTGGCGACGCTATAGCTCTGCCAGAGTTTTGGTCAGCCAGCGGAGCCTGTGCCCTAAAGGGCTGGCTGAGAGTGCTTACGCAATAAAATTGCGATTGTTTAACGCCTAATCGGCGAGTGTTTGTCGGCTAGCGCATTGAAGGGTTCTCATACGAAAGATCCTGTTTTATTGCTCTTTGATGATGAATACTATATGAGAATTGTACTAATGCTATTTGATACCAAATACACCAAAGAATTCGGTTACCGTATAAACAGGAACCGAAGAATCTTTAAAATCTTTCTTGTTGCGAGTTACAATACAATCTGCCTCCGCCCAAATTGCAGAGGCATTTTGAGTCGCATCCTCATAATCTTTCCAATCAGAAGAAAGCATATCAACAACTACCTGCCCACGTAGGTCTACAACGTCTACAAATGAAGCCACTTTAATAAGGCATTCCTCAATGTCATTATGTTTATATTTATGGCCTATATAAACTGCATTGACAATAGACAAAGCTGATGTCATTAGTTCATATTCTTCCATATAACCATGAGCAAAAAGCTTCTTGGCCTCTTCGACAAAACCCTGGCGATTGCAAACAAAATCCACCAAGACATTTGTATCTACATAAACTTTCATAGGCTATACTTTTCTTCTGTCAAAATATCCAAACCGTCAGCATCTGCTGGAACTGGCGTACCTCCCTTCACCATCATCGTATCCATAAGAGCCATAGCCTGATTAAGTTTGGCTGTCCTATCAGTCTTCTTAACCTTGCTTACGATTTGCCATTTCATCCTTTCTGCCAACTCTGTAAAGAATGACAAATCCGACTGCGGAATGTAATAGCTTGTGCCATTTGATAATATTGCGGTACTCATAATTTTATCTCCTATTTATTTAAGCTTGGTGCAAATATAAGGGAAATATCTGAAATTGCCAAGGGATTTCTGGTTTTTAACACATCGGAAGGATTATCGATGTCCCACAGATTTCACGGATTTACACAGATTTTTTTGACCTGTGCGGTCAGATTTTCACAGACTTTTACGGTCACTTCTTCTCGTTTGTATGTTTGGGTGGGTGTGAAGGGGGTGTATAAGAACTTTTGTATATACATCGTGCGCAAAAGATAAAGAGAAAGGGTATCAGATAGTTATGCCTTCTTTTTAACACTCTTTTCACGCTAAAGTTCATATACCCCCTTCACACTTCACGCTTTGTTTGCTAATCTAAAAATCGCTCATTTCGGCGACAATGGTTCCAACAACCCGTCAATCAGACGAAGCAGCTCGTCTCTGTGAGCCTCGCCAACCAACGACTCCATCCAACGTATCGCGCCCCAGTAGTCGTCGATGGAAACAACACGGTCCATCGTCTCCAGACTCTTGGTGTACGCATCAGACAGCCGGAACTCCTTGCGGATGGCTGACTTGGTGGAAGCCCAATGCTTCTCCTCCTCAGTAAGACCACCCTCAAAACGGTCTTCCTTCAGTTCTTCACGCATAGCCCAGAACACGTTGTGGACTAAAAGATTAAAACACTTGTGGACAGGAATCATGCCCGTCTGTAGTCGTAGGAATCCTTGATTCCCATGACTTCACTTTTGATTTTTTTAAAAAACATTTTAAATAAATTTATGTTATGTTCCAAAATCGGAACTTTTTGATTTCAATGCCAAATTTTATGCTTAGCTTTGCAGCGGAATCTATATGATTCAATTTTAATACAACTTCTAATCATTTGCTTAAAAATGACAACAACAGAACAGCAACAAAGACAAGAAATGGTATTACCATCTTTCTTCTATGCTATCGCCTCCAGCGAAAGCAGACAACTCATCAGTCTTGATGAACTGCAGCGAATTATCACCCTCGATGCCATGACCCAAGCGCGTACCGAAGACTACCGCAAGAACATGCGCATCAGCAGCGAGCTCGCTCATCAAACCAAGGTGATGATGCCAGGCATCACTACCTCCGTGCTCATGGACGGACGGGGCAAGGAACTGCGCAACGTGGTGAAGACCACCCAGATGATCGCCGTGGACATCGACAAGATTCCTGCAGAAAAGATGAAGGAGGTCGTACAGAAGGCGGACGCCGACCCTCACACCATGATGAGGTTCATCACCGTGAGCCAACGGGGTCTGCGCATCATCTCCAGATACCTGCCCATAGATGACGACGAGGTGACGGCACTGGAACTTTTCGATGTGATCATACGCAAGGCGATGAGCTATTACAGTAAGTTGCTAGGCGTGCCTGCCGATGAGCAATGCGTAGACATCACCCGGATGTGCGGACTCGCCCACGACCCTACCGCCTACTTTCATTGGGACGCAGAGCCTTTCGGCTTGGACACCCACGACCTGAAGGCGCTCTACACCAAGAAGGCCAACGAAGCGAAATATGCCAAACGTGCCAGCAAGCGCAAGCGAAACAGCCAGAAGATGGTGGCACTGGGCAAGGGGGTTCCCTCGATGGACGAGGCAGCGCAGCACATACTGAACCTACTCGACACGTGGGGCTACAAGTTTGAGAGCGGTGCCCACAACGAGTATGTGCTCCACTTCGGCAAGGTGTGCGTGCGCTATGGCATAGACAAGGAAGAGGCAATGACCTACGCCAAGAGCAACTTCAGCTCCGACTATCCCGATGCTGACAGCGTGATGAAATCATGCTACAAGCACACTGAGAAACTAGGCACCTGGCACTTCTACCGCAAAGGCGAGGGCTTCTCGGGTAAGCCGACAGTCAAGGTTATCAAGCAGTGGCTCTCGATGAGATACGAGTTTCACCACAATGAGGTGACGGGATTTCACGAGGTGCTGAGTCGCGATATAATCAAAGGCAAATACCATAAGTGGACCCGCATCGACGACAACATAGAGAACACCATCTGGACCCAGATGGACGAGATGGGACTCGAAGTGACCGCCATCAAGCTGCACGCCATCATCAACAGCGACTTCAGCGAGCCTTGGGATCCCTTCGACGAATATCTCAGGAGTCTGCCCAAATGGGACGGAAAGACCGACTACATCGACGAGCTTGCCAACCGGGTAACCATCAACTATTGCCCTGGCTACCACCACTCGCAGGAAGAGTTCAGATACTTCTTCAAGAAATGGCTCGTATCGATGGTGGTGGCATGGGTATCACCGAGAGTGGTGAGCCAGACCATCCTGATATTCATCGGGAGGGGTGGCATCAACAAAACCACATTCTTCTATTATATCCTGCCACCATGCCTGCGCCAGTACTTCATCAACGAGTCAACCGCCAACTATACCGACAAGGACTTCATGGAGGCTTTCTCAAGCAAGGCACTAATATGCCTCGACGAGCTGGAGTCTACCTTCGGCAAGGGGCTGAGCGCCCTCAAGAGCAACGTCACCAAGCTGGTGTTCTCCATCCGCCGCCCCTACGACAAGTATCGTTCGGAACTGCTGCACCGTGGTGCCCTCTGTGGCACCAGCAACAGCATACAGATCATCACCGACGAGGAGAACCGCCGCTACTCACCATGGTTCGTAGACAATATCGAAAGCCCTAGGGAGACACCCATCGACTACCAGCACGTCTATGCCCAGGCTGTAGCTCTGGGACAAGAGGTAACCAATCGAGTGAAGAACCAGGAAGAGGGATGGGTATACTGGCTCACCACCGTCGACATAGACGTGATGAGGGAGCACAACGGCATGTTCATGGTTTCCAACTTCATGGAAGACCAGATACTGCGCTTCTACAAGGTGCCGAAATCAGACACCGACCCTCAATATGTAAAGTTCCGCTATTCATCGGAAATCATGGAGCGCATAGGCGGAAGTCCCGCCCTGAGCCGCAACATGAGTCACCAGAATCTGAGTGCCGTGATGCAGCGACTGGGCTTCAAGAAGGTACACCGCGCCAAAGGTAACGGATGGCTCGTGATAGAGAAGAATCCGGGAGAAATCAACACCGAGGCAATCTGCAGCCCAAACGAATGCGCAGAAACGTACTTGAAACCGTACAGAACCATAGCTACGGATAGCCAGAATGGTTCTGACCAACAATAAGCAGCATTCTGGCAAGTGCTAACCAGCATTGCCAGCAACGCTAAGTATCATCAAGAGAAACGCTAAGTATTATTACCGCGATTCATAAAAGTCAAATTTATATGAAAATCAAGATATACAAAAAATTCGAGCTTGCCAAGCTCTACTTTCCGGAGCAGTCGAAACACGTGGCACTAAACCACCTGATGCGAATGGTAAACCACTGTCCGCCTCTGCTTGAAGCCTTACGAAGAGAGGGCTACGAACGGTTGGCGAAGACCTTCACCATGCGCCAGACGCTGCTCATCTATGAGTATCTGGGCGAGCCATAATACTGAGTTTTCCTGTTTTATGCCCCATCGTATCCCTATCTCACCCCTATCGTACAGAAGCATCTTATGAAAGTCGTATCTTTGCAACCGTAAACAAGAAACAAGCACTGCGCAGCGCTTTAATACATGAAACACGAACCGTAAAACAATTTATTAGCCTTATGATTGAGTACGATTTAAAGAAGAACAACAACAAGAAGAACGTGAAGGCTTATGGCAAGTACTACGCCAAGCCCCACATTAGTGAAACTGTAGATCTCGATGAGCTCGCCGACCACATGCATGGTCACAACTCTCCATTCTCAGCCGGGACCATCAAGGGCATCCTCATCGATGCCGTGACCCACATCAAGGAGCTCCTGCTCATGGGCAAGAATGTAAAACTCGACAACCTCGCCATCTTCTATATCAGCATCAAGAACAAGATGGGTGCAGAGAACGCCGACGACTTCACCGTATCTAAGAACATCGAAGGAGTAAGAATGAAAGCCCGCGCCACGGGCGACTTCCGCTCTGTGAATCTCAACCTCGACGCCAACTTGAAGAAGTATGGTGCTAAGAAAAAGAAGTCTTCGACCACCACCGACACCGAAACAACTACGCCATCGGGAGATACAGGCAAGAGCGACTCTAGCTCTACCACTAACCCAGGCAGCAGTTCGGAAGGCGATGGACTTGAGTAACCGGGGATTGCAAATCCCTGTTATCACTTAACGGGGATTGCAAATCCCCTTAACAAGTTTTTAAAATCAATTGACCGAAAATGACACAAGATCGATTTCCGATGACGATTGGCGGCGAGGAGGTGCTCAATGAGCATCTCCTGCTCGCCTACACAGAGAACGGCGAGATGATGGACTCACCTCTGAGCGTCCGTTTTCTCGTAATTCATTGCTCGGCAACACGTGCCGACCGTAACTACACCGACAAGCAACTGATGCGCGACCACAAGAAGCGTGGATTCCGCACCGTGGGCTACCACTTCTATGTCCACAAGGACGGAAGCATCACGCAGTTCAGAAAGCTGCTGGAGGTGGGCTCACATGCCCGCCCATACAACCGCTGCTCCATCGGCATCTGTTACGAGGGCGGGCTGGATGACGAGGGTCGTCCTGCCGACACCCTTACCCGTGCCCAGTATGACGCAATGTGGAATCTGCTGCGCAAACTCAAGATCACGTTCCCACAGGCTAAGATAGTGGGTCATCGTGACTTGCCGGGCACCACCCCGAAGGCATGCCCTTGCTTCGATGCAGCGAAAAAATTTCCACTTTAATGCTTATGTTAAATGTTAAATGTTGAATTTTTAATTTGAACTATGAAGAAAGAAACCATCAAGAAGGTGATCAATTTCATCATCACCGTACTTACCGCCGTAGCTAGCGCATTCTGCGTACAGAGCTGCCAGTAAAATTCCCAGTAATCAAACCTTAACCTTAAGTTCTAATTTTACCAGTATTGCCAGAAGATGCCGAGGCGGTGCATGTCGGAGCCCACCATGTCATACATATCTTGCTTCATGAGCCACTTGCATCGTTTCTGCACCTTCTTGCCATACTGTCCATCTATCGAGAACACATTTCGCTGGAACTTTATGCCCATCAACTTGAGCTTCTCGTAATCGCGCTTCTCCATGTAGAGGTAGCGCTCTGGATGGGCAAGCACGGGCGTGTAGCCCTTGTTCTTGATGCGCTCCAGGAGGGCATGAAAATTCATCGGGGCAGAGAAGATGCTCGTCTCCACCAACAGGAGCTTGCCATCCTCGCCCAGCGGCAACAGGTCGTTTGCCTTCAGGCGCTTTTCGAAGAGCGCATCTAGCATATTTTCGGCTGCGAGATGCAACCGGAGCATTTTTCTGTCAGCAGGGTTTCGCTCGGCGAAGTCCTGCTGATATTGTTTTTGGAAGTTCGCAAATACTTGGCGCAAATGGGTGGTCTCGTTGGGTACGTCTTCCATAATATGAGGCGTAAACCAGACATCCCTCATGCCTGCGCCTTCGTAAAGGCACAACATTTCCAACGACTTCTTTACCTCTTGAAATCCGTCGTCCACGCCGGGCAGGATGTGGCAGTGCCAGTCGATGCCGCCGGGGAGTCTCTCTGATGGTGCTTTCTTGCTTGCCGTCGGATTGCAAATCCAACGGAACGCCTCACGGAATATATTCATATTTTTCTATTCTTTTATCCTATTTTCTACTTTCCTATTTTTGCCCCCCATTCTTGTCGGAGCCGTAGTGGTAGCCGTAGCCATAGCCATAGTGATAGCCATAGCGATAGTAGTGGCCGTAGCGACCGCCCTGAGCCTTGGTTCCGTTCAGAATGAGCGACATATTCTTGAATTTCTTGTCCTTGTAGAGCTGCTCGATGTCGCCCAGCATACTGCGCTGCATCAAGCCCGAGCGTACCACGAAGATGGTGCGGTCGGTAAATTTCTCTATAATCTGGGTATCTGCCACGATTTCCACAGGTGGACAGTCGATGAACACATAATCGTACTCACCCCTGATCTGCTTGATTATCTTCTCCAGACGGTCGGTGAAGAGGAGCTCCGTAGGGTTAGGCGGCATGGTACCGATAGGCAGCACGTCGAAACCCTTCACCAGTCCATACTCCTCGCCTTGGCAGATGATGCCCTCCAGGTCATCGGTTCTGCCGTTGAGATAGTCGCTGAGTCCCTCGCCAGGGCTGCCCACGAGCATGGATATGGAACCATGGCGGAGGTCACCATCGATGACGAGCACCTTCTTCTCCTTGATGGCGAACGACATGGCGATGTTGGCTGCCAGGTGACTCTTGCCCGAGCCTGGGTTGAAAGACGTAAGGATGATGACGTTCTGCTCGGGATGGGTGCCTATCATGAACTCCAGGTTAGTGCGCAGCACGCGGAACGCCTCGTTCACGATGTCGCGCTTGCCTGCCTTCACCACAATCTGTCGCGTCTCCTTCGGCTTCTTCCAGAACTGGATGCGCTGCAGAAGAGTTGGTCTGTTCTTGCGACTGATGCTGTATGGTATCTCACCGAGGAATGGTATGGTGATGTTCTTGAGGTCGTTTCTGCCCCTCACCGTCGTGTTCATGTTCTCACGGATAAAGATGACTACCACAGGTATCAGGAATCCGAGAACGAAAGCCACGAGGATGATGTTGCGGCGCACAGGCTGCACGGGCTTGATGTCGCCCGTAGGAGGGGTGATGATGCGCGTGTTGTAGGCGGTGAAAGCCTTGGAAAGCTCGTTTTCCTCTCTCTTCTGCAAGAGGAAGAGGTAGAGCGCCTCCTTCACCTTCTGCTGGCGACCCACTGTTTGCAGGTACTTTGCCTGGCTAGGGTTGCTGGCTATCTGGCTGGTGGTCTGCGCCTCGTTTGCCTGCAGGTTGCCAAGCTGCGAGTTGAGTGTCACCACGAAGTTGTCGATACTGGTTACGATACTATGGCGCATGGAGGCGAGGCTCTGGTCATAGTCAGCCACCAATGGGTTCTGCTCGCTGGAGTTAGCCACCAGGTTATTGCGCTCCAGCTGCTGCTTGTTGTATTCGGTAATCTGCTGCTCGATGCCCGGGCTGTCGATGCCGATATTGGCTGGCAGGAGCTGGTTCTTGCCCACCTTGCTAGTCAGGAAGTCGCGCAGGTAGCGTGCCATGGAGAGGCGTGAGTTCAGCTCGAGTATCTGCTTGTCTACATCGCCGCTCTTCTGCATGTATTGCTGTGCGGCGGTCTCTACGTCGGGCAGCAGATTGCGGCTCTTGAACGAGGAGATGTCCTTGTCTACGTCGCCCAGTTCTCGCTCGATGACGCCCAGACGCTCGGTGATGAAATGGGAGGTGGAGACGGTCATCTGGTTCTTGTCCTCCATCCAGTTCTTGCGGTATACGGAGATGATGGTGTTCAGCACGTCCTCGGCGCGCTGGGTGAGCTGGTCCTTATAGGTCAGGTCGATGACTGTTGCCTTCTCCTCGCTGATGCTTGCCGAGAGCGACGCCTTGATATGGTCGGTCATGGCATAGAGGTTGGTGCGAGTCACATGCAGTTTCCTGCTCTCATGTCCATTGACGAAGGCTGAATAGCCCGGTGCCTGGTCTACGCATACATAGCCCATCGCCGTGCGGACGGTCTGGCCCAGCTTGCCCTGTACCTCCTCGTCCGATTCCACTACGTTTCCAGCCTTATCGGTGCCACTCACATGTACGATGGAAAACAGGTTGCCATGCTTTACCTCTACATCCAAATTGGCGCTCTGCATATCGTTCAAGCTATAGAAATGAACGGTTACAGGCAGCGTTCTGCCATAGAGAGCCACAGGATGGAAGGTACCGTCTTCACTGTAGTTTACGTCGAGTTTGAGCTGCTTGCCTGCCTCCAGCAAGACGGCTGGCGACTGGATGGCAATCAACTCGTTGTTGACGTTCGACTTGCCTCCCGAGAGTCCCATGTCGGAGAACATACTGGCCACATCGCTGTTGATGCTCTGGCTCTTGCCGTCTTCCTTGATGAGGATGGATGCCGTGCGCTGATAGACACTCGGCGTGGAGAGGAGGTAATAAGTGGCTATGCCCAGGGTGACGACGAGCGAGATGACAAACCATCGCCAGCGCACAAGGCACAGATACATTAAGTCTTGCAGACGAATGAAGTCTTCTGCCTGCTGGGGGCGACGACCCGGAACATTCTGCATCGTCGCTTGATTATTCTGAATCATTGAATTTGAATGTTGAGTGTTGAATATTGAATATCAGGAAGTTCAGTTACATTATTTCTTGATAAGTACCGCCACGCTGGTGGCAAGTGAGGCAAGGCTAATCCAGAAGCCCGTGCTCCTGACATTGTTGCCATTGACCGTGCTCTGGCGAGCCTTGGTCTTGTTGGGGCTGATGTAAACCACGTCGTTCTGCTGCAGGTAATATACCGGACTGTTGAACACGCTGTTTCCCGAGCAGAGATTGATCTTGTATATCTTCTGGTGGCCGTTTTCCTGGCGCAACACCATCACGTCTTCACGGGTGCCATAGATGGTCAGGTCGCCCGCCTTGCTAAGGGCATCGAGAATTGTCACTTTCTCGTCCTCGATTTCATACAGTCCAGGGCGTGCCACCTCACCAATCACCGAATAGTGGAGATTTGTCAGGCTGACGGTCACCACGGGATCCTTCACCAAGTTGCGCTCCACCAGAACTTTCTTGATTCCCTCGGCAATCTGCTCTCGGGTACGACCTGCCACATGCAGGGTGCCCAGCACAGGAAAGTCGATGTTGCCCTTGCTGTCTACCGTATAATAATAGGCATCCTTGGCGATGGACGACGTAGAGTAGCTGGTGGCGGTTCCCATAAGGTTGAAGAGCTGTGTGATCTGTGGATCCTTGCTCTTCACGCCGATGTAAAGTTTATCTGTTGGCTTGGCGGTGATCACCGCACTTTTCAGATTGATTAGCGTGTCAGGATTTTGGTTAAAATCCTGGAAATAAGCTATTTGTTGTGGGGTTCCACAAGCTGACAGGACAAGAAGTCCCGTACAAAAAGCTCCAGAAAGCAATGAATTACGATATTTCATATGATTTTATATTTTTTCTAGAAAACATCTTGGTATATAGGTGGTGGCGACGGCACAGATTCCCTCTATCGTGACGATGAGCCGATGGTCGCCATTGATGCGCTTGATTTCGCCCTCCAGACCTTTGAACCTGCCGTCGATGACCCTGACACGTTCACCTTTCTTCCAGTCGAAGGCTCCATCCTCGAAATATTCCAGCCCCTCCTGATCGCCCGACGACACCATCATGAACATCTGCATCTGTCGCTTGGGAATGGCGATGGGCTGTGGGTCGAAGTCCACCAGCTGGCGATATAGTCTTGCCTTGCCACACAGTTCCCGCTCCAGGCATAGCGCCTGTCGCTTGTTGCTGCGCATGAAGAAAAGCGAGGGTATGAGTGGCCGCTCCACCACAATCTTCTTGCCTTGGCTGTTTACATGTCTCTCTTTTACGAAGGGGGCGTAATATTCCATCACATCGCCCATCATATCTTCGGGGAATGTGTTTTTCATCTGGTCAGGATCCTTAAGCACGTTGTTGAACAGGTTGAACAAGTCTCGGCAAAGCGCCACTTTGTTCATGAACACGCGCATGGCATACCATGATGCCTCTGTCTCGGCTGGTTCGCCAAGAGTCTCGGCTTGAATGCTTAGAGAATGATTGATATCTTTTATTGTATTGTCCATTCTTTCATTTTAAGTATTCTTATATAGACACATTTTCTCTTCCCCCTTGTATCGAAACGAGTCGTCACAAGCAGCAAGGAGATTGAGACAGTATACTTCTCGTAAAGCTTCTGTCGTTCGGAGCAACCCTGATCCAGGCGAAGCTGTACCCGCAATCCCATTTGGGTAACTAAACCTCATATTTCCTGGTTTAGTTCTCAAACGCGCCGCAAAGTTAACAAAAAAAAAAAAAAACGAAAGAATGTTAGCGCAACTTTAGCTAAAATTAGTTTTTTAAGCCGTTTTCTTAATATTGGTTAATTTCACTATTTTATTTGCATACAAAACATAAAATCGGGATAAATCTCTTTCAATAAGTGATTTACCCCGATTAAACATTATACAGATGGAAGGAAACTTAGTTGTTTACGCTACCTCCCACAATATCAAGCAATTCATTGGTAATGGCC
>ERZ1023619.55-NODE-55-length-33989-cov-18.874109_pt1 | contig 33989 bp, 30 predicted proteins | sample MGYA00380329_ERZ1023619 | MGnify/ENA primary metagenome ERZ1023619 (study PRJEB33179, sample SAMN07448976) | human gut metagenome | biome: Human-gut; feature: Human associated habitat; material: Faeces | host: Homo sapiens | place: India: Bhopal | collected...
CAACTCCCCCTTGATGGAAAAAAGGTGAAAGAGAAAGTTTATATTTATATATATATAAATATAAAAATAAATTATTAACATTTCTTTACTTTTCTACTCCTTCACAGGAGAAAAGAAGAGGGGTGCGGAAAATCGGACTGTCAGTGTCAGTGTCAGCAAGGCGTCACATAAAAGCGAGGTCGTGAGAAACTATGACTTCGGGAGAAGAAAACTAAATTTGCGCGCGCCGAAAACTATGGATTTCCGTAGGGTAAACTTACTGAACGCATTTTTGCTGAAAATCGCCAGTTTACGCATACCGAAATTTGGCGGCTTCAAAAAATAGTCGTAACTTTGCAACAGATATAGAAACATCGAAAAACATTAACCATTAAAACACATTACAACTATGGCAAACAACACAAAAGGAACATTGAAGTATCGTAAGGTAAAGCGCATTCCACCCCTGGGTGAAAACGCTGGTAAGGAAAAGTGGTACGCCACGGTGGTAACCGACCGAGAGTTGTCGTTCGAAGACTTCGTCAACCACATCTCCGACCACGGCTCGCCCTACTCACGAGGATGTATCAACGGTGTGCTCACCGATGCACTCGACTGCCTGCAGGAGCTCATCCTCGACGGCAAGAGCGTACGACTTGGCGACCTGGGACTCTTCTCCATCGGCATGGCTTCGAAGGCCGAAGAGACTGCCAAGGACGTGAGCGCTCAGAGCATCAAGAAGGTGCACCTCATCGTGCGCAACACCCGCACCTGGAGCAACTCGGAACTCAGCAAGAAGTGCAAGCTCAAGGAGTACGACGCCTTCGGCACTGACGGCACTCAGACCGACTCGCCCGGCACTGGCGACAACGGAGGCGCAGGCGGCTCCGGCACCACTGGCGGCACCACCCCGGGAGGCACTGGCAATCCAGGAGGCTCTGAAAGCACCGGAGGCGGCGACGGAGAATAGGCATCCTGACTCCTGAGCAACGCCAAGGGGAGTTGCCCGAAAACTCCCCTATCGAGAATCATTCACCGAAACACAGAACCCTTAAACATCTATCACTATGAAAAAGGACACTTGGAAAACCCTCATTCAGATCGCCATCAGCATCTTGACTGCTATTGCCACCACGCTCGGCATCACCAGCTGCACCCTGGCGTAGGCCTGCCGCCACGCCTGGATGGCATCTCTGAACGCCCCTCTCATCCTCTCTTCGCCCAAAGCCCGCGAGCCCCTCACAGCAGGGAGCCGCGGGCTTTTCGCTTTGGCATGCTGAAAAAAAGAGGAAAACATTTGGCGGTTTGAGGGATTCCTTGTATTTTTGCAATGGTTTATCAAAAAAGAAATAAGGCTTATGTGCAAATATGAAGAAATAGAAGGCTGGCGTCTGTCGAACGGAAAGACCATCAGGGAGATCAACAATGCCGTGCACGATGAGGTGGAACGCATCTACTTAGAGGCATGGTCGAAAGGCATCTCCGTGCCATATTTCGAGGGCGGCAAGACCTTTCTTGCCAATCCCGACGGAAGCGACGATGAAGTAAATTTTGATATCAGAACAAGACAATACACCATCATCCGACAAGTTGCTGCACCAGGTAAAGGAAAAATGTCCTACTTGCTGCAAGCTTAGTTCCGTTTGCATTTATACAGATAATAAATAGTATTACCATGATTAGAAGACCGGAATTTACAATCATTGCTGGACCCAACGGAGCAGGAAAAAGCAGATTAGGCCCCTTTTATTCAAGTACAAAAGCATTTGATGGGGACAATCTTGCCATGAAACTTCGCAAAGAGCATCCCGACTGGAAAGATTCTTGGGTAGAGGGGGTGGTAATTTCAACATTAATGAAAGAAAAAGACGAAGCTATTCTTTTAAACAGGGACTATGCGTTCGAAACCAACTTTTCTTCTGATTTACCCATCAAACTCATTAATGATTTCAAAAAAGCCGGCTATAAAATTTGCCTCATCTATTTTGGATTATCCTACATATCAGACTCTTCCACTCGTGTAGAGCAGCGCCAAGTCATGGGCGGGCACAACGTAAGTCAGGAGGTGATAGAATACAACTTTACCGAAGGTATCAAGCGTGTACGTGCCTCGCTTGCTCTCTTCGAGAACATTCTTTTTGTAGACGGCACATCTGATTTCGGTGACATCATTGCCATTCATATCCCGAAATCGGGCAAACACATGATAACCGACCATCCTCAAATATGGTTTGAGAAATTCTTCAAAGATGCTTTCGATAAACTTATTTGAACCTTTGAGTCAAAGGAGTTAAGACAATAGCCTTATTGCTTGTAATCAAGTCCACAAAGCTGTTGTCTTAACTCTCTCACTCCGTCACTCCTCAGAGCATCATGGGAACTGTGGATAGTCGTCGAAGCGGGGCTTGCGCTTCTCGAGGAAGGCCTTGCCGCCCTCCTGCGCCTCGTCCATGGTGTAATAGAGCATGGTGGCATCGCCAGCCAGCTCCTGTATGCCTGCCTGTCCGTCGAGCTCGGCATTGAGTCCGGCCTTGATCATGCGCAGTGCCAAGGGCGAGCGTTCCATCATGATCTCGGCCCACTCCACGCAGGTGTCCTCCAGCTCGGAGAGGGGCACTACCTTGTTGACCATGCCCATCTCCTCGGCCTCACGGGCGCTGTACTGTCGGCACAGGAACCATATCTCGCGGGCCTTCTTCTGTCCCACCATGCGTGCTAAGTAAGAGGCACCGAAGCCAGCGTCGAAGCTTCCCACCTTGGGACCCGTCTGTCCGAAGATGGCATTCTCGGAGGCGATGGTGAGGTCGCACATCACGTGGAGCACATGGCCGCCACCGATGGCATAGCCGTTCACCATGGCGATAACGGGCTTGGGCAGACGGCGTATCTGCATCTGCACGTCGAGCACATTGAGGCGTGGCACTCCGTCGGTTCCCACGTATCCTCCGCGTCCCTTGACGTGCATGTCGCCTCCGGCACAGAAGGCCTTGTCGCCGGCACCGGTGAGGATGACTACTCGTATGTTCTGACTCTCACGGCAATAGCTGAAGGCCTGCGACATCTCCCATGTGGTGAGGGGTGTGAAGGCATTGCGATAACGCTCTCGGTTGATGGTTATCTTGGCTATGTGATGATACTCTTCGAAGATGATTTCCTTGAAATCAAATCCTTCTATTTTTTTCCATTCTCTCATATCGTTGTATTTATGTATTATGTTTAACTCCCGAAAAATCCCTTCACAGCCTCGTTGTCGGCATCGATGTCGGTGAACACCTCCATGAGCATGGGGCGGTCGGACTCGGTATGGATGAGCCAGTCGATGCCCTCACGCAACGACACCATGTCGTCGGCATTCTGATAAGCCACTCCGTGAGCCTGACAGAGGTGACAGGCCGAGGTGACGTGCTCTGCCATCACCAAGCGCTCGCGGGCGGCACTCTGCTTCAGTCCCTCGAACTTGCCGAAGATGGCACCTCCGCCATTGTTGAGCAGGAGGATGCGCAGACTGCCGTTGATATTGCGGTTCCAGAGGGCGTTCTGGTCGTAGAAGAAGCTCAGGTCGCCCAGCACGCAGAACACCTTCTGCTGGCTCTTGGCGTCGGGATGATGCTGTTCGGAGAGCACCACCGACAGGCCTGCTGCCGCAGAGAGCGTGCCCTCGATGCCGTTGACGCCACGACAGCAATGCACATACTGGCAGGCGTAGATGCCCGCCAGGCGGATGGGCATGCTGTTGCCATAGAAGAGACGGCACTCGCTCGTGTCTCCCAGCACGGAGTGGGCAAGATACTCCTGCTGGAAGTATTTCACTGCCGCCATGCTGCTGTAGGGCGGCTCATAGTCGTAGGCGTGCCGCTTGGCCGCACGCAGAGCCCAGAACCACCGGTCCTTGAAGTCGTCGACATCGGCACTGTAGGCCTGGTCGTAATCGGTCATGGCAGAGGCCAGCTGGTCGGGGTCGCACTGGAAGATGCGGTCTATGTGCATGAAGGTGTCCACCATCTCGCCGTCCTTGCTCACCCGCCACACCTTGGCTCCGCCTCCGCCCTGCTCCCTGCTGCGGGCTGCCCGTCGCAGGAACTGCTTGAGGCGCTTGCTCACCAGCGTGCCGCCCACATAGAGGATGAAGTCGGGCATGAGGTCCTCGACATCGTAGGTCGCCATGCGTCGCCGCATCACGGGCACCTCTATCTCTCCTTTCTCCAACCGGGCGAGCACCTCCTCGAAACTGCTTGCCAAGAGGTTGCTGGAGTAGTCGTGCGAGGCGGGGTCCTTGCTCGACGTGCCGAGAGCGGTGGGCTCGATGAGCGTCACTGCCCACGAGCTGATGTTCTTGATGCCATGGAGCGAGGTCGAGGGATAGTCCTGTCCCACGACGATCATCGGCCTGCGGGCGTTCAGGAAGTCGAGCAGGTCGCCATAGTGGAATCCGCCTCCGTAGAGACCGGTCCTCACATAGTCTACCCAGTGGGTATGGGGGAGCTCCTTCTGGGTGAACTCGTAGAGGGGTTCGGCGATGTGTATGTTGATGTGCACGGGGCCCGACTTGCGGTGCACGCAGTCGATGACGGCCTCGTGGGCCTGTCGCTCGCAATACCATGCCTGCTCGTCGTGCATCTGGGCAGAGGCAGGGTGGTCTATTATATAAGGTGTAATCATCGGCAGGTCGACACTCCTGTTCACCATCTGTCCGAAGACGTGGGCTTGCGGAAGGGTCTGCCCGTCCTGCTGACCTATCCACGCCTCGGGGCGGTCGGCAGAGATGACGATGATGGGCAACTTTTGATAGTAGGCTTCGGCGACGGCGGGATAGACATTGAGCAGGGCTGAGCCCGAGGTGACGCACACCGCCACGGGGTCGGGACTATAGCCCAGCGAGCCTGCCATCGACATGCCCAAGGCCATGAAACCGGCACTGCGCTCGTCGGTGACGGGATAGCACGTGATGCCCTCCGCCTCGTTGAAATTGTGAACCAAGGGGGCGTTCCTGCTTCCGGGACACACCACCACTCGCCTTACACCATGGCTCTTGAGCACACTGGTCAGGATATTGACATTCTCGATATTGCTATACATTTTTTTTATGAATGTTGAATGTTTAATTTCAGGAGTTAAAGGAGTTAAGGAGTTATCGCTCCCTGCGGTCGCTGAGGAGTTAAGACAAATGCTTTTAGAGGGCAATGTTTTAATGTTTGATTTCAAGCAATAAGACTGTTGTCTTAACTCCTTTAACTCCTTAACTCCTTTAACTCCTGAGTATTCTCCCTAAACTCAAACCAGCTCCATCATGGTCTGCATCTTGGCCTCGGTCTCCCTCCACTCCTTCTCCATCTCGCTCTCCTTCAGGAGGCCGCCACCGGCATAGAGCTCGCAGATGCCACCAGGCAGAAGACGCATACAGCGGAGCGACACGAAGAGATGGGTATCGGCACGGGGCGACAGCATACCCACGAAACCACTGTAGTACCGACGGGGCTCGTACTCATGACGCAGGATAAACCTGCGGGCTGGCTCCTTGGGAATGCCACACACGGCTGGCGTGGGATAGAGCGCTTCAAGCACATCGCCCAGCACGTCGGCACAGGGCAGACGGAAATGGATGTCGGTACGCAGATGACACAGATGGGCCGCCGTCATCGTGTAGGGACCCTGCAGACGATAGTCGTCGGAGAAGGTCCTGATGCACGCCTCGATATAGTCGGTGACGTACTGCTGCTCCTCCTGGTCCTTCTGCGGCCACTCCAGGCCCTCTACAGCCTTCGTGGATAAGGGCGGGATGATAGTAGCAGGCGACTTCTGCGTGCCCGCTAACGACATGGTCTGAAAGGCATCGCCGTTGCCCTGGAGTAGGATTTCGGGCGTTGCCATCAGCCACATTCCCGAAGGCTCTGTATACACCAAAGCCACAAAGAGACGGGGATACAGGCGACAGGCCTTCTGGAAGAGTGCCTCTGCCGATAAACGGGTGTGCAGGGTGGACTTGCGTGCCAAGACTATCTTGCGAAACACGCCACGCTCCAACTGCCCGTGAAAACATTCATAGTCGCGGGCATAAGCCTCTGTGCAGGGCGATTTCTGCACTCGTCGTCCTCCCTTGGCATCATCAACGCACTGAGCTTCTGGCACAAAGTCACGCACTTCGTCGGGATGAATCAGCACCACGGGGCATTCGGCCGAAGGCTGGAAAGGCGCTATCACGAAGCCTTCCTTGCCATTGAGCTGAGCCACAGAGGAGAGGATTTCGGGCTCTCCCACGTGCTGCGCCACATAGGTGGCATGCTGCTCGCAGGGCAAACGATAATACGCAAAAGCCGTCATCTTCTTATTCTGCCTGTTTCTTGGGTTGGTCTTTCTTCGGAGTGATCACATAGTTGGTCACCTGCACGGTGCACACGGTCTCGCCCTGCGAGTTGCGTATGTCCACCTGCCATGTGTGCAGCACTCTTCCCTTGTGCACCAACTTGGCATAAGCGGTAACGGTGTCGCCCTCGGATACGGCGATGACATGGGTGCCGCTCACGTTGATGCCCACGGCAATGCGTCCCGGACAGAGTGCCAGCGAGCCTATGCCCGCCACATTCTCGGCCAGCGCCAGCGAGGCGCCACCACTCAGGAATCCAAAGGGCTGGCGATTGCGCTCGTCGACCTTCATCGTCGCCATGATGGTATCGGGCTCGGGGGTAGAGATGAATTTCATACCCAGCGTCTTCGACAGTCCGTCGGTCTTACTGATCCTCTTTACTATTTCATCTATGTTCATTGTGCTGTTTTTTTTAAGTATAATGCAAAATTAATAGAAATAAGAGATAAAACAAAATAAATAAGGTAATTTTATACTTTTATCTCACATTTACTCAACTTCCGCACATGAGGAAGTTCCTGTCTTTTTCTGACTTAACGAAGGGAAAACTCATCTATTTTGCATCGTTTGCACATTATTAATATATTAAAAAGCATAAAATACTACGCCAGTTAAAATTTTATTCGTATTTTTGCACCACGAATAATAAGATATATCTCAATAGAATATGAACATTTTAGAGTTGAGCGAACAGGAAATAGTTCGCAGACAGTGTCTTCAGACATTGCGAGAGATGGGTATCGACCCATACCCAGCAGCAGAGTTTCCAACCAATGCATTCAGCACAGACATCAAGGCTGAGTTCAAAGACGAGGACGAACCACGCCAGGTAGTGATCGCAGGCCGTATGATGGGCCGACGCGTGATGGGCAAGGCAAGCTTCGCCGAGTTGCAGGATTCTAAGGGAAGAATACAGGTCTATATCGCCCGCGACGAAATCTGTCCCGACGAGAACAAGGACCTTTACAATACGGTATTCAAAAAATTGCTCGACATCGGTGACTTCATCGGTGTCAAGGGATTCGTCTTCCGCACACAGACAGGCGAGATCTCCGTTCACGCCAAGGAGCTGTGCCTGCTCTCCAAGAGCCTCAAGCCACTCCCTATCGTGAAGTACAAAGACGGCGTGGCATACGACAAGTTCGACGACCCAGAGCTGCGCTATCGCCAGCGCTATGTCGACCTCATCGTCAACGACGGCGTGAAGGACACCTTCCTGCAGCGTGCCACAGTATTGCGCACCCTGCGCAGTGTGCTTGACAACGCTGGTTATACAGAGGTGGAGACTCCTACCCTGCAGAGCATCGCAGGTGGTGCTTCGGCCCGCCCATTCATCACTCACTTCAATGCGCTCGACCAGGATATGTACATGCGTATCGCCACTGAGCTCTATCTGAAGCGACTCATCGTAGGCGGCTTCGAGGGCGTCTATGAGATCGGAAAGAACTTCCGCAACGAGGGTATGGACCGCAACCACAACCCTGAGTTCACCTGCATGGAGCTCTACGTACAGTACAAGGACTACAACTGGATGATGTCATTCACTGAGAAGTTGCTCGAGACCATCTGTATCGCCGTCAACGGCAAGCCAGAGCGCGAGATCGACGGCAACATCGTAAGCTTCAAGGCACCTTACCGCCGTCTGCCTATCCTCGACGCCATCAAGGAGAAGACCGGCTTCGACTGCAACGGAAAGACCGAGGAGGAAATACGCAACTTCTGCAAGGAGAAGGGCATGGACGTAGACGAGACCATGGGCAAGGGCAAGCTCATCGACGAGCTCTTCGGAGAGTTCTGCGAGGGAACCTTCATCCAGCCTACCTTTATCACCGACTACCCTGTGGAGATGTCGCCACTCACCAAGATGCACCGCTCTAAGCCAGGACTCACCGAGCGCTTCGAACTCATGGTCAACGGCAAGGAGCTGGCCAACGCATACTCTGAGCTCAACGACCCTATCGACCAGGAAGAGCGCTTCATCGACCAGATGAAACTGGCCGACAAGGGCGACGACGAGGCGATGATCATCGACCAGGACTTCCTGCGCGCACTCCAGTATGGTATGCCTCCTACATCGGGCATCGGCATCGGTATCGACCGTCTCGTCATGCTCATGACGGGCAAGACATTCATCCAGGAGGTGCTCTTCTTCCCACAGATGAAACCCGAGAAGAAGATGCCTCAGAGCTCTATCAAGGAATGGGAAGAGATCGGTGTGCCAGAAGACTGGGCATACGTGCTCCGCAAGGCTGGCTTCAACCTCATCTCCGACATCCGCGACGAGAAGGCTCAGGGATTACAGCAGAAGATCGGCGAAATCAACAAGAAGTACAAACTCGGATACGAGAAGCCTTCTGTTGATGATATCCAGGGCTGGATTGATGCAGCAAACAAATAAAATTCAAGTTTTTGGGTTTCAAGAATTAGGGAATTGGAGATAATTCTGAAATTCTCTAATTCTTGTTTCGCAAGTGGTTCAAGTACGGGCTAAAGCCCAGAAGCTCCTATAAGCAGCATGCCCTGAACCAAAGGTCACCGGCCGAAGGGAATTGAAAATCGCCGGCCGAAGGGTAAAGCAAAGAAGCTCCTATAAGCAGCACGCCCTGAAGGGGCAGAAGCTCATAGCCCAGGGCAACGCCCTGGGTATAAAGGCAATCAGCAAGGCGCCCTGTAAGGGCAAAAGCCTTATATATTGTTAGGAGTTTTTTAAAGCTTTTGCCCTTACAGGGCGATAGGCTAACGCCCGCAATAACCCAGGGCGTTGCCCTGGGCTATGAGCTTCTGCCCTTTCAGGGCGTATGGCACATACTTGCGATAATTCTGAAATTCTCTAATTCTTGAAAAAAGAAGAAAATCAGAGTAAAAAGAAAACTCTCTAATTCTTGAAAAAAACTTGAGAACATTAAACATTAAATAAAAAGGTGTATAATTGCGGTAAAATTGCGATAATTGGCGGAGGAAGCTGGGCAACAGCTATAGCCAAGATTGTGGTGGGACATACTCATCACATAGGTTGGTATATGCGTCGCGACGACCGCATCGAGGACTTCAAGCGACTGGGACACAACCCTGCCTATCTCATAGCAGCACGGTTCAATGTCGAAGAGATATTCTTCTCCTCAGACATCAACAAGATAGTGCAGAACTACGACACACTCGTGTTCGTAACACCATCGCCCTACCTGAAGAATCATCTCAAGAAACTCAAAACCCGGATTGACGACAAGTTCATCATCACGGCCATTAAGGGTATCGTGCCCGACGAAAACCTCGTATGCTCGGAATATTTCCATCAGGTGTACGACGTGCCCTATGAGAACCTCGCCTGCATCGGCGGACCGTCACATGCCGAGGAAGTGGCGCTCGAAAGACTCAGCTACCTCACCGTGGGATGCAGTGACACCGAGAAAGCCAAGGCCTTTGCCAACGACTGTCTGGCAAGCGAGTTTATCAAGACCAAGACCTCGAGCGACGTAATCGGCATCGAGTACTCTTCCGTGCTCAAAAACGTTTACGCCATTGCTGCCGGTATCTGTGGAGGACTGAAGTATGGCGACAACTTCCAGGCGGTGCTCATGTCGAACGCCGTGCAGGAGATGCACCGCTTCCTCACTTCCGTGCACCCCATCGAGCGAAGCATGTACGACTCGGTCTACCTCGGCGACCTGCTCGTGACGGGATACAGCAACTTCTCGCGCAACCGCACCTTCGGAACCATGATAGGCAAGGGTTACAGCGTGAAGAGTGCACAGGTAGAGATGGAGATGATTGCAGAGGGATATTTCGGCACCAAGTGCATGAAGGAAATCAATCGCCACATGCACGTCAACATGCCGATTCTCGATGCCGTATATAATATATTGTACGAGCGCATCAGCCCGCAAATAGAAATCAAACTCTTGACCGACTCCTTCAGATAAGGACACGCACAGCCCCGTCAACCGGTTTCGGAACAAGAGCTTGTCTTCAAGTAGAAACTTTTTAACACATTCATTTAGATATTTAAATCATTTAGATAAAAGTAGAAATGAAAAGTATCAGCTTAAACATTACAAAGGCTGCTTCCTTCCTCGCAGAAGGTGCAGTAAAGGCTTACGAGCCTAAGGTAAAGGCCGCTCAGGAAGCTCTTGAGAACGGCACTTGTGAAGGTAACGACTTCTTGGGATGGTTGCATCTGCCATCTTCTATCACTCCTGAGTTCCTCGACGAGATTCAGGCTGTGGCCAACACCCTGCGTGAGAAGTGCGAGGTGGTTGTTGTAGCAGGTATCGGTGGTAGCTACCTCGGTGCACGCGCCGTCATCGAAGGCCTCGGAAACTCTTTCGCATGGCTCGTAGCAGACAAAAAGAACCCTACCATCCTCTTCGCAGGAAACAACATCGGTGAGGACTACCTCTACGAGTTGACTACATACTTGAAGGACAAGAAATTTGGTGTCATCAACATCTCTAAGTCGGGTACCACTACCGAGACTGCCCTGGCTTTCCGCCTCTTGAAGAAGCAGTGCGAGGACCAGCGTGGCAAGGACGAGGCCAAGGATGTCATCGTGGCCGTTACCGACGCCAAGAAGGGTGCTGCACGCACTTGCGCTGACAAGGAGGGCTACAAGAGCTTCATCATCCCTGACAACGTGGGTGGTCGCTTCTCTGTACTGACTCCAGTAGGTTTGTTGCCTATCGCCGTGGCTGGCTTCGATGTAAAGCAGCTCGTTGCAGGTGCTGTCGACATGGAGAAGGCTTGCGGCAAGGACGTGGCTTTCGATGAGAACCCTGCTGCCATCTATGCTGCCACACGTCAGGCACTCTACACACAGGCTGGCAAGAAGATCGAGATCGTATGCAACTTCCAGCCTAAGCTGCACTACTTCGCTGAGTGGTGGAAGCAGCTCTATGGCGAGAGCGAGGGCAAGGACCAGAAGGGTATCTTCCCTGCTGCCTGCGACTTCACTACCGACCTCCACTCTATGGGTCAGTGGATTCAGCAGGGCGAGCGCTCTATCTTCGAGACCGTCATCAGCGTTGAGACTCCTAACGAGAAGCTGCTCTTCCCTCACGACGATGAGAACCTCGACGGCTTGAACTTCCTCGAGGGCAAGCGTGTGGACGAGGTGAACAAGATGGCTGAGCTCGGTACCCGTCTGGCTCACGTAGACGGTGGTGTGCCAAACATCTTGGTTAACGTACCTGAGTTGAACGCCTACTATCTCGGCCAGCTCATCTATTTCTTCGAGAAGGCTTGTGGCATCAGCGGTCTCCTGGAAGAGGTGAACCCATTCAACCAGCCTGGTGTTGAGGCATACAAGAAGAATATGTTCGCATTGCTCAACAAGCCTGGCTATGAGGCAGAGAGCAAAGCCATCCAGGAGCGTCTGGCTAACGAGAAGTAATATATATTTTAGTAGTTATAGGAGTTAAGGAGTTAAAGGAGTTAAGACAAATGCTTTTCTCCAAGAAAAACAGAGAGGACATAAGATTATAAACTATTGTCTTAACTCCTTAACTTCTTTAAATCCTTAACTCCTTCAAATTATGAAAGATATTATTTCAAAATACTTAAAAGACCACGGCTTTGGGGAGTTCAACCCTAAAGCCGTTCTTTTTGATATGGACGGTGTGCTGTACGACAGCATGCCCAATCATGCCGTGGCATGGCAGGAATCCATGAAGCAGTTCGACATCCACATGACGGCATCCGACGCCTATGCCACAGAGGGCGCTCGAGGCATAGACACCATTCAGATGATGGTGAAGAAGCAGAAAGGCATCGACATCTCGCTCGACGAGGCACAGAAGATGTACGACGTGAAGACCGAAATCTTCCACACCATGCCTACTGCACAGATCTTCCCCGGGGTAAAGGACATCATGCAGAAAATCAAGAATGCCGGTATGCAAGTGGGCGTGGTGACGGGAAGCGGACAACGACCGCTCATCCTGAGATTGCTCGACGACTTCGGCGACTTCCTCGACGAGTCGCACATCGTTACGGCATACGACGTGAAACGGGGCAAACCCAATCCCGACCCTTATCTCATGGGACTTCAGAAGGCAGGAAACCTGAAGCCCTGGCAGGGCATCGTGGTGGAGAATGCGCCCTTAGGCGTTCGTGCAGGTGTTGCTGCCAATATCTTCACCGTGGCCATCAACTCGGGACCTCTTCCCGACGAAGAGCTCGCCCATCAAGGTTGCAACCTGCTCTATCACAAGATGACCGAGTTCTGCAATGATTTCGAATCACTGATTTCAATCCTATAGCGACGAAGCCCCCTTCGCTATAGGATTTTTTCTATCCGTCAAACCAAGAACAAGCAGTCTCTAAACATCTATTTCGGTTTCTTGCAGAACGTGGAGCAACTTAGAATAATCGGCCTTTGAGATGCGTCGCCCTCTGAGGCTTCTCACCTGAGGATAATCTTCAAAATAAGACTCCTGGGTGGTATACCACTGATGATGTCTCACCTCTCGAAGTGCCCGGATCTTTCGCTCTATCCCCGTGGCAAAACTCGGATTGACACGCGACAGGTAATATTTACCATCGTGCATTTCGATGGCCAACATCAAGTAAGTCTGCGGACCTCGCAAAGTCTGTTTAGCCTTTACCTGCTCACTCACCTTCCACCCCTTGGTAGAGGTCATGACCCTGATATCCCAACCATATTTCCGGTTCAGGTTGTCCATCAGCCCACGAAACACGACACCATGCGAAGAGGTATCGCGAAGCCCCGTATAGGCTATGGCGTAATGTATCATCTCATGAAGCAACACACTCTTGGCCTGACGATCGGTCATGTCGTAATAGGTTGTCATCGATATCTTGAAATCGTAAAGACGCACCTTGCCCCACCTCGACGCACGCTTAAACGCCATTTGTCCCAAACGGGTTCTGGCACGACTCAAAGCCATAACTGGCAATGGCAGTTGGGCGTCGAAATAGGAGCTGTTGAATGTTTCAAACCATCTCTCCATCCATTCCACGGTTACTATCATGATTCTTTTATTACTTTATTCAAGTTTCGCAAGTAAGCAGCACGCCCTGAAAGGGCAGAAGCTCTTAGCCCAGGGCATCGCCCTGGGTAATTACGTCAGCAAACCTGTCGCCCTGTAAGGGCAAAAGCTTTAAAACTCCAGGCAATTTACAAAGCTTTTGCCCTTACAGGGCGCCTTGCTGATTGCCATTATACCCAGGGCGATGCCCTGGGCTAAGAGCTTTTGGGCCTTCAGCCCGTACTTGAACCACATGCGAAACTTCAGTTACTTTATTACTTGTTGCTATGTCCGAAATGTCGGCACAAAGATACTACTTTTTCTGCATTTATACGAACCGAAGCCTAAAAGAATCGTTTCTGCAAAAGAAGACAAAAGTACACCCAAATGGTTGCTCATCAAAAAAACGCTTTTTGAGAGAAAAGGCCTACAAAACCCACCTATAGACAAGAAAAAACTACCAAACAGAAGAAAAACAAAGGAAAATATAAAAATAAATGCCAAAATATTTGGTGGAACAAAATAAAAGCAGTACCTTTGCAATCGCTTTTAAAAAGCAAGGGTGGTTACCAGAGTGGCCAAATGGGGCAGACTGTAAATCTGCTGGCTATGCCTTCGGTGGTTCGAATCCATCACCACCCACTTTTTCCCAACATAACTCGTGATAAAAGAGTCCGGATTTCCTACGAAATCTGGATTTTTTTTGTTTATACGTCACTTATACCAAACCAACATTAAACAAACAGCCCCCGTTCATAAAAGATACGGGGGCTATCGGTTTACTTCAAACTGTCACGATACCATTTGTAGAGTTTCTCCACACCGTCTTCGATCTCCACCTTGTGGGTCCAACCCAGGGAGTGCAGCTTCTCTACATCAATGAGCTTACGGGGAGTTCCATCAGGCTTGCTGGCATCAAACTCTATGGTTCCCTCGAATCCTACGGCCTTGACCACCAGCTCGGACAACTCGCGGATGGTAAGCTCCTTGCCTGTGCCCACATTGATGTGGCAATTACGTATCTCACCCAAAGAAGGAATGGCTCCACCACGTCCCTCAGAGTTGTTGCGGTCTACCGCTCCATCCACCTTGGCACCATAGAATACCGAAGAATACTTCTCTATTCCGATAATATCGCTGAAGTCTACATTGAGCAGCACGTGCACGCTGGCATCAGCCATATCCTCGCTCCACAAGAACTCACGCAGAGGTGTTCCTGTTCCCCAGAGCACCACCTTGTTGTCGTAGATGCCATAGAACTCCAGAGCCTTGAGTATTCGCTCATGCGAGTTGTTGCCGTCCACGTTTCCCTCGCCTATGAGGGCACGGAGCTTGTCGGTAGGGTTAATGGGGCGCTTGTTCATATCCACCTCGATACTGTGCCAGTCGCCGTCGTGGATGAGCTTGGCAAGATATATCTTGCGCATCATGGCTGGCATCACATGACTGTTCTCCAAGTGGAAGTTGTCATTGGGACCATAGAGGTTGGTAGGCATCACGGCGATATAGTTGGTGCCATACTGCAGGTTGTAGCTCTCGCACATCTTCAGACCTGCTATCTTGGCAATGGCATATTCCTCGTTGGTATACTCGAGTGGCGAGGTGAGGAGCACGTCTTCCTTCATGGGCTGTGGTGCATCCTTAGGATAGATGCAGGTAGAACCCAGGAAGAGCAGCTTCTTCACGCCGTGCGAATAGGCATTGCTGATCACATTGCACTGCATCTTCATGTTCTGCATGATGAAGTCGGCACGATAGAGCGAGTTGGCCATGATACCTCCCACGAAGGCTGCTGCCAAGACCACTGCATCGGGCTTCTCCTCATCGAAGAACTTCTGTACGGCATACTGGTCTGTCAGGTCGAGTTCCTTGTGCGAACGGCCTACAAGATTGTGATAACCTCTCTTCTCGAGGTTGTTCCAGATTGCAGAACCCACCAGTCCGTGGTGTCCTGCAATATAAATCTTAGAATCTTTGCTTAATGACATATTTCTATTTTTATCAAGAATTTTCTTTTTCTATTTTTTATTTAGTCAAGAATTACAGGAATTAGAGATATACAAATATCCATATTTAAACCTGCATTAACAAAGAAAATTCTTATTTATCTTCAAAAAGAGACACCAAATAGAACTCTGTAATTCTCTAATTCTTGAAAAATAAAACTCTTGATTATTTCACGATACCCTTCTCCAAGTACTCAGCCAGGTTGCAACGAACCTTCTGGCCGGCATCCTCGGCGGCAACCTTGGCCATATCGCTCTCTACCATGATCTTGACAAGGTCTTCGAAAGAAGTGGTGTTGGGATTCCAGTTGAGCTTGGCCTTTGCCTTGGTAGGATCGCCCCAGAGATTGACAACATCGGTAGGACGGTAGAAATCGGGAGACACCTCGACGAGAGTCTTGCCGATCAACTCCTCAGGACCTTCCACGCAGATACCCTTCTCGTTCTCTTCCTTGCCTTCCCACTTCAGCTCGATACCTACATAATGGAAAGCCAACTGGGCGAACTCACGAACAGAGTGCTGCTTGCCGGTGGCAATGACGAAGTCCTCAGGCTTCTCTGCCTGGAGGATGAGCCACATACACTCCACATAGTCCTTGGCATAACCCCAGTCGCGCAAAGAATCGAGGTTGCCCAGATAGAGTTTCTCCTGCTTACCCTGCTTGATGCGGGCTGCGGCAAGAGTGATCTTACGTGTCACGAAAGTCTCGCCACGGCGCTCACTCTCATGATTGAAGAGGATACCAGAACAGCAGAACATATTGTAAGCCTCACGATACTCCTTCACAATCCAGAAACCATACTGCTTGGCAACAGCATATGGCGAATAAGGATGGAAAGGAGTATTCTCGTTCTGAGGAACCTCCTCCACCTTGCCATAGAGCTCGGAAGTGGAAGCCTGATACATGCGGCAGGTATCTGTCAGTCCGCACTGGCGGATGGCCTCAAGGATGCGGAGCACACCTGTGGCGTCTACATCGGCAGTAAACTCAGGAGAGTCGAAGCTTACCTGTACGTGGCTCTGAGCAGCCAGGTTGTAAACCTCAGTAGGTTTCACCTTGTTCATCACCTGGATGATACTCATAGAGTCGCCGAGATCGGCATAGTGAAGATGGAAGTTAGGCTTGCCTTCCAAGTGGGCGATACGCTCACGATAGTCGACTGACGAACGGCGGATCGTGCCATGAACATCATAACCTTTCTCCAACAACAACTCTGCCAGGTAAGAACCGTCCTGGCCTGTGATACCCGTGATAAGGGCTACTTTCTTCTGTTCCATTTATTTCTTTTATTTAAGTTTCGGTTAAAAAAAACACAGTACATATCTATAATGCTGCAAAAGTACGACTTTTTATGCAAATAATCAAGTTTTTGAGCCCGAAAATCTACTTTATTCGCCTACAGGTCTGTTGGTTCGCAGGTTTGCTCCTTGGGCCAGTTGACCAGAAACAGCTTGTCAGTGGCACGCGTGAAGGCTGTATAGAGCCAGTGAATATAGTCAGGAGTAAGCATATCGTCGGTCATATATCCCTGGTCCACATATACATGCGCCCATTGTCCGCCCTGTGCCTTATGGCAGGTCACGGCATAGGCGTACTTGATTTGCAGGGCATTGAAATAAGCATCCTGGCGAATAGACTTCATGCGGTCGGCCTTCAATGGCACAAAGTGCTGATAGTCTTCCTCCACTTGCCTGAAGAGCTCCTCCTGCTGCTCGTGGGTAAGGGCCAGTGCCTCGCTCTGCAAGGTGTCGAGCATACCCGTCACCTGCATCTCGTAATCATCATAGTCGGGCAACTGCAACAGCAATGTGGCAAAGCGGAACCCATACAGCTCGATATAGTTGCTCACCCTCAACACCTTAGCCCTGTCGCCATTGGCAAGAAAGGCAGGAACAGCGCCGGCACTTCCCTCCCCGCTCTCCTTCTTCTCCTTCTCTGTCCAGAAATAGTTGTTCTTCACGATCATGAGCATATCGCCCGACGAGAGTTCCTCCTCACGGTCGAGCACCATGTTCCTGATACCATTATTATATATATTGGCGCGCTTGTTGCTTCGGGTGATGACCATCGTCTCGTCCATCCCCACATGATGATAACTGTCGCCAAGACTCTCCACCAGCTCTGCTCCCGGCATCATCACGATATCGGCAAAGCCCTTGAAGCGTATCAGCGGAAGTCCTGTCACAGCATCATGGGTTATCATCTGTCTGATGAGAGTGGCATTATAGAGGATGCCCGACGACTGACTCTGTCGCAACACCTCATTGAGGTCGCACTCGTAAACCTTCAGACCGTATCCCTCCATCACAGATGCGCTGAGGGCAGGCGACTCCTCCTCGCCCACAGGGGGCAACTGTGCCTTGTCGCCTATGAGCAACAGGCGGTCGTTATGTCCTTGATACACAAACTTCACCAGGTCGTCGAGCAGACATCCACTGCCGAAAGTTGTTCCCCCCAGCCCCATATTGGCTATCATCGAAGCCTCGTCCACCATGAAGAGCGTGTCGGTGTAAAGATTGTCGTTCAGACTGAACTGACCGTCAACACCGGCAAAAGCCTTCTCTCTGTAGATGCGGCGATGGATGGTATAGGCAGGAGCCCCACTGCCCAGCGAGAACACCTTGGCCGCCCTGCCCGTAGGGGCAAGGAGCATCACCTTCTGGCGTATCTGCAGCAGGGTACGCACGATGGCTCCCGAAAGCGAAGTCTTTCCCGTACCGGCACTGCCTCGCAATATCATCACTGCCTGAGGGTCGCGGTCGGTCAGAAAACTGACAAAAGTATCGAGTGCCTGCCCCTGCTCCTGCGTAGGAGCAAAGCCAAACTGTTGCAATATCTTATATTTTAGGGATTCGATGACCATAACTCAAAAAAAAATTGTATCTTTGCACCATGCAAAAGTAACAATACTTTTTGAAATGAGAAAGAAAATAAGCAACAATTCTATCTTGGCAGCCTGTGTGCTCGTGGTTTTGACGCTCTGCCTGCTGAGTGTGTGGCAACCCATCCACTTCCAGAAGGAAAAGGAACAAAGGGAGACGACCGTCAAGCAAAGGCTCATGAAGATAAGAACTGCCGAGGAGAACTACAAGAGGCGGCACGGAACCTACACCGGCGACTTCGCCACGCTTATCAAGGGGAAATGGCTCGACAGCGAAATGCAGTACATTCCCTTCTCTGACAACAAGAGATTCTCGCTCTCGGCAACCACCATCGTGACCAAGAACGGCAAACAGATACCGCTCATGGAATGTGGAGCCACCTACGAGGAATACTTGGATGGCCTCAACGAAGATGCCATACAGCAGGAAACCGACAATGCCAACATGGAAGGAAGGTTCCCAGGACTAAAAATTGGAGACATCACAACAAACAACGACAATGCAGGCAACTGGTAACAACAACACAACGAAACTTCTGCAGACACGGCTCACCATCCGTGCCGGCAAGAACAGCCTCAGCTTCTCGGTAGCAGAAGGCGAACGCCAAGTGACATACGAGCCCTATGCCATGAAGAGTGGCGTATCAATGGCAGCCAACCTAAGACAGGCTTTCAAGGAAAGCGAACTGCTGTTGCGTGGTTACAGAAAGGCACGCCTCTTCATCGACACCCCTGTCTTGCTCGTCCCTGTCGACGAGTTCGACGAGAAACAGAAAGATACTTTCTATCAGTACAGCTTCGAGGAGCACGAGAGCGACATCATCATGCACAGAGTACAGCCTCAGCTCAACGCCGTGACGCTCTTCCCTCTCAACAAAGACTTGAGAACGGTGATGGAGGACAACTTTGCCGACGTGCGCTTCACTCCGGTGCTGCAACCCGTATGGAACCATCTGCACCAGCGCAGCTTCGTGGGCATACAGAAGAAGCTGTTCGCCTATTTCCACGACGGCAAACTCGACATCTTCTGCTTCGACAAGAACCGCTTCAAGTTCTTCAACTCCTATGCCACCACACATGCCAAGGACGCCATCTACTTCATCCTATATGTATGGAAACTGCTCGGCATGGACCAGAAGAAAGACGAGCTGCACGTTGTGGGCGATGTGCCGGACAAGGACTGGTTCATCCACAACACTAAGCTCTACATTCAGAAGACTTACCTTCTCAACCCTGCTGCCGAATTCAACCGGGCACCGCTTACCGAAATCAAGAACATACCTTTCGATCTGCAGGCGCTCTACCTCAGCAAGTAGGAAAGCCCTCCCTGAGGGATGGCCTCACTCAAACCATACATCAACCAACATCACACTCAACAAAAGAATGCGCATCATAACAGGACAATATAAAGGAAGACATTTTGATATTCCACGTACCTTCAAGGCACGTCCTACCACCGATTTTGCCAAAGAGAATATCTTCAATGTACTGCAAGGATACATCGACTTCGAGGATGCTGTCGCCCTCGACCTCTTTGCAGGCACAGGCAGCATTTCGCTCGAACTGGTTTCACGAGGCTGTAGCCGGGTGGTAAGCGTCGAGGCCGACAGAGACCATGCCAACTTCATACGCCAGTGCTTCAAGAAGTTGGGCGATGAGAGCGACCTGCTCATCCGTGGCGATGTGTTCCGCTTCCTGAAGAGCTGTCATCAGAAGTTCGACTTCATCTTTGCCGACCCTCCTTATGCTCTCAAGGAACTGCCCGAGATACCCCGGCTCATCCTCGAAGGCGACCTGCTCAACGAGGGAGGCATCTTCGTCTTCGAACATGGCAAGAACTACGACTTCTCCGACCATCCCCGCTTCTTGGAACACAGAAGCTATGGCAGTGTCAACTTCTCTATCTTCAGATAATCATCTAAAGCAGTGGTGACAAGAGCCTTACTGTCGACTCGAAGAGGCGCTTCAGGAAGGGACGCTTGATGTAATAAGTCACATCATCGGTCAACTGACAGTGCGCCTCATCTTCCAGGAAGATGTGCTTGATTCGCAAGGCCATGTCTGTGTCGAAGAAGAAGGCATTGGCCTCAAAGTTGTTCTCAAAACTACGGAAGTCGACATTCGTACTTCCACACGAGCATATCTTGTCATCGCTCACCAACAGCTTGCTGTGGTTGAATCCCGCCTCATACAAGTACACTTTCACTCCTGCCTCTATGGCTTCCATCATGTATGACCGCGAAGCCCACTCCACCAGTCGTGCATCGCTGTGACGAGGCACCATGAGTCTGACATCCACGCCCGCCAAAGCCGCCGTTCGCATGGCAAAGAGCACGGGTTCGGTGGGCAGGAAATAAGGAGTTTCGATATATACATAGTGCTGCGCCTGCAACAGGATGCGCACATAGCCCTGCATGATGTCGGGCCACGGACTGATAGGACTGCTCGTCACCACCTGCACCAGACAGTTGTTGCGGATAGCCGCATCGACAGGAGGATAGTAACGACGGTCGGTAATCAGCGTGCGGTCTACGAAATACCAGTCTACTAAGAATGCTCTCTGTATGGCATAAACGCCACCTCCCTCTATGCGCAGATGCGTGTCGCGCCAGACTCTTCCGCCTCTTCCCTTCACATAGCGAAGGGCCAAGTTCATACCTCCTATGAATCCCACCTTGCCGTCTACCACACACAACTTGCGGTGGTTGCGATAGTTCACCTTGCTGGTAAAGGCAGGAAACCGTACCGGCATAAAGGCATGAACATCTATTCCGGCATCGCGCATACGCTCAAAGAAGGAATCGCTGACGCGCCAACAGCCGACATCATCATATATCAGACGTACCTCCACACCCTGCCTGGCCTTGTCTGCCAAAGCATCGGCTATCAGATTTCCCAAGGGGTCGTCCTCTATGATATAGGTATCTATATGGATGTGCTTCTCCGCCCTGCCGATGGCTTGCAGCAGACTGAACACGAAACCATAGCCATCGGTATAAATCTCTACCTGATTGTCTTTGAAAGGGAGCGCCCAGTTCTGGTTGGCAAAGAGTCGCATCAGGGGCTGGCTGTCGGCAGGCAGATGCAGGTTCTCCTGCTCAGCAAACTCCAGCATCGAGCGCTTGGTGAGCTGGTCCATGGAACGGTTGCTGATGAGTCGCTGCTTTCGGATGTCCTGCCCGAAGAACACATAGAGCACGATGCCGAGAAAGGGCATAAAGAGCAGCACCATAATCCAGGCTATGGTCTTCGCCGGCTGTTTATTGTCCATCAGTACCGCCACGACGGTGGGGATGGTAAGCAGCGCATACACTAATAAATATATCCAGTGGAAATATATCATATCATTGAAGTTTCACATGTACGGAAGTTATAGAAGTCAACTTCCCTTTCTGCACTTCACATCATCGTTAGTTAAAGATGAAGTTGGCTTGTGCCGCCAGCAGACTGTTCATCTGCTTCAACTTGGTGAACTCTGCTATCAGTTCCATGTTGTTGGGGTTCTGCACGAACTGCTGTCTCACCTCTACCAGGCGCTGGGCGATGTAATGAGTACGGAAACTCAGCATGTCCTTAAACACCATCTGCCTGAGCTTTTCGGGGTTCAACTTGAGTTGCAGGCTGGCTGTCGACACCTCCTGTTCGCCCGTCATCATGCCCGCCAGCCGACTCACGGCAGGGTCGGGATGATTGGCAAAGTAGGTCTCTGCCTTGAAGTCCTCGTCACCTATATGTTCCACGGCCTCGTGCAACACCTTATTATATATAGCATTGTGAAACTCGAAACCATCGCCCTGCATATCGAGCATGATGTATTGTGCCACGGGCAACTCCACATCCTGCTGTTCAGAGTCTTTCACGGTGATGAGTTCCTCGCCATGATGAATCACGATCTGTATGATGAGGTCTTCCACCTCGCGCAGTTTGGCCTCGGGAGTCGTTCCTCCCATCTGCTGTCCCGTCTGCGCCGCCTGCTGCACCACCTGGTCGCGCAGACCTGCCGCCCGTCTTTCTTCCTTCACCTGTTCGCTGAGACCGTTGCGCACAAAGTTGTTGAGCGCATTCACGATGATGGCCTCGCTCACGCCCAGTCGGTGCGAGCAGTCGGTGATATAGGAGGCACGCGTTATCTGATTCTTTATCTTCGAGATGCTCTCCACGATCGAGTTGATGGCCTCGCTTCGCTTCACTGGGTCGGTAACGCCCTTGAGCATCAGATGGGTCTTGAATTGTATGAAGTCTGTCTGGTTTTCCTCGATATACTTTCTGAAATCGCTCGCCGTATGACTGCGTGCAAAACTGTCGGGGTCATTGCCGTCGGGCAGCAAGAGCACCTTCACGTTCATCTCTTCCTCCAGGAGCATGTCGGTACCTCTCAGGGCAGCATGCACACCTGCAGCATCGCCATCATAGAGCAACACGATATTGTTGGTGAAACGGTGCAGGAGCCTTATCTGGTGCACACTGAGTGCCGTTCCCGAGTTGGCCACCACATTCTCTATACCGCATTGGTGCATGGAGATGACATCGGTGTAGCCCTCCACCATGTACACACAGTTTTCCTTGGCAATGGCTTTCTTGGCCTGATAGAGTCCATAGAGCTCCCGTTCTTTATGATAGATATCGCTGTCGGGCGAGTTGACATACTTTTGGTTGACTCCTTTCGTACGGCTGTCGAGCACACGACCTCCGAAAGCCACCACCTTGCCGCTCACGCTGAACCAGGGGAAGATGGCTCGTCCCGAGAATCGGTCGAGATACTTGTCTTCTCCGCTCTTGTTGGATGCCTCGTCCTTGTCCACCTTGAAGCAGAGGCCCGTTGCCACCAGATACTTGGGGTTATAGCCTTTCTTGATAGCCTCGTCATACAAGGCCGTCCTGCTGTTGGGATCAAACCCCAGCCTGAACTTGCGGATGATGTCATCACGGAATCCACGGCTGCGGAAGTACTGCATACCGATGGCTCGTCCGTCCACATCGTTCTGCAGGATGTCCTCGAAGTATTTCGATGCCCATTCGTTGACGATGAACATCGACTCCCGCTCGCTCTCCTTCTCCTTCTCCTCGCTTGTCAGTTCCCGCTCCTTGATCTCGATGTGATATTTGTTGGCCAACCAGCGCAGCGCATCGGGATAGGTCATCTGTTCCAGCTCCATCAGAAAGTTGATGGCGTTGCCTCCCTTTCCACAGGTGAAACAATGGCAGATGCCGCGTGCGGGCGAGACAGAGAAGGAAGGATGCGAATCATTATGGAAAGGGCACAAACCGATATAGTTCACGCCGCGTTTTTTGAGCGACACGAACTCCGACACCACGTCAACGATGTTGGTGGCGTCCATGATTCGGGCTATGGTCGGTTTGTCTATCATTTTATTTCAGTTCCTGTTTCATTCTGTTGGCCTGCTTCTGTGCTGCGGCACGTGCTGCGGCATTCACATCATGGGCATTGGCCTTGCGGTGATAAGTGTATGTCTTGCCTTGCGAGTCGCTGAGCACCAGTGAGTCTTTCTTCATATAGACGAATGAGAGGGTGTCTATGGAAGTCTTCTCGTTGAAGACGACTCCCTGCATCTCGAAACGTCCCCTCACAAGCAGCAACTTGCCATTGTAGGCATGCCACTCTGTATACTGTGGCACTTCGGGATATTCCACCGGACTGTCATCCTCCACCGAACTGTTCTGCATGACAAAGCCCACCGATCGGGCCTCGCCCATCCGCTTGAGTGTGAAACCATATTCGCGTGGCACCATATAGTTTTCCACGATGCTGTCGGGCATATTGGCAAGGATGCGTGCCTGCTGACGGCGTGACAGATGACTCAGGTCACGTAGATGGGGCATCACCTGATAGGTCCATGTAGCCTTCAGCTTGTCGAGATCCACCACCATTCTGGCACAGTTCTTCTCTCCCTCTACCGTCAACACACATATCCAGTCGCCTATCTCTATATCGCCAAACACCTGATGCTGTCGGGTAGCCTCCAATATATTGTAGCGCACAGGGTCTCCGCCGCTGTTGGGCAAGAGCACCACCACACTGTCGGTACATCCCATGCAGGCAAGTCCGTAGATGGCATGGTCGCCCTTGGCAGGCTTCGACGTACTGATGGGCAGGTTGATATTAGGACGTGGTGGGCGTGGTCCTTTCTTGCAGGCGGCAAGCAGGACAACGGCAAAGACGAGGAGTATGAGAGTTTTGTATCTATGCATCATTCTGACTATTATTTTTGGTAATGCTTTCGACTTATCGACTACAATCACTACCTTATTTATCTATATAATGATGCAAAGTTACTACTTTTTTCGGAAAAACGAAGGAAAAAACTGTTTAATAGATAGGTAAATCTATTTTTTTTAGTACTTTTGTAAGCAAAAACTATAGATATCTACATGACAACAACATTATACTTGGTTCGTCACGGCGAGACTGTCGACAATGCAGCCCACATCATGCAGGGACAGACACCAGGCGAACTCAATGACAAAGGTATTGCCCAGGCTGAAGAAGTGGCAGCCCGCATGGCCGACCATCCCATCGACGTATTCGTATCGAGCGACCTGAAGCGCAGCTTTCAGACTTGCGAGATCATAGCCCGTCCCCATCATGCCGAGGTGATTACCACTCCTCTGCTGCGCGAACGCGACTGGGGAAGTTTCACTGGCAAGTTTATCCCTTCCCTGCCCCAAGACCCCAAAGACTGGCCCGACGATATCGAGTCGATAGAAAGCATGAAGTCGAGGGCTCAAAACTTCATCACCTGGCTGCGCGTCACCTATCCCGGCAAGACCATTCTTGCCGTAGGTCATGGCATCATCAACAAAGCCCTGCAGAGTGTTTACTTCCGCCGGCCGATGAACGAGATCGAGAAAATGGGCAATGCCGAAGTGAGAATCCTGATATTGTAGTTAAAAACATTAATCCAAAAACATAATAATCATGGCAAGAAAAATAGCTCTTATCACAGGCGCCACAAGCGGTATTGGCGAAGGATGCGCCCGAAGATTCGCACAAGGAGGCTACAACCTCATCATCACAGGCCGCAACACAGGCAAGTTGGAAATTCTGAAACAGGAACTCGAAGAGGAAGGTGTCCAAGTGCTGGCACTGGCTTTCGACGTGCGCAACAGAGAAGCGGCTCGCAAGGCTGTTGACTATATTCCTGAGACATGGCGCAACATCGATGTCCTGATCAATAATGCAGGACTGGCACGAGGCCTGGAACCAGAGTACGAAGGCGACTTCGACGACTGGGACCAGATGATAGATACCAACATTAAAGGTCTGCTCACCATGACCCGACTCATCGTTCCCGGCATGGTGGAACGCAATCGTGGTCATGTCATCAACATCGGAAGTGTGGCTGGCGATGCTGCCTATGCAGGCGGAAATGTGTACTGTGCCACCAAGAGTGCAGTAAAAGCCATCACCGATGGTCTGCGCATCGACGTGGCTCATACCCGCGTTCGCGTTACCAACATCAAGCCGGGACTGGTGGAGACCAATTTCTCCAACATCCGTTTCCATGGCGACACCCAGCGTGCCGACAATGTTTACCGTGGCATAGAGCCATTGACTGGCGATGACATTGCCGACGTGGCATTCTATGCCGCCTGCGCTCCCGAGCATGTTCAAATAGCCGAGGTGCTGGTTCTCGCCACCCATCAGGCCAGTGGCACCGTGATTCACCGAGACTAAGAACTTCTTACAAGATATCCATGATTTCCTCGAAACGGGAAATACGACGGAGGCGTTCGTGAGCGAACTCCTCCGTTTTTTCATGCGCCCATGTTGTATGGAAAGGTATATGAACAGCCGAGGCACCTATCTTCAACGCAGGCACAATGTCGCTCTTGAAACTGTTGCCCACCATGACCAACTCTTCGGGCTTTATCTCCAACTCACGGCAGAGTCTTCGATAAGCCTCGGGCGTCTTGTCGCTCACGATGCTCACCACGTCAAAGTAACGTTGCAATCCCGAACGCCACAGTTTGTTCTCCTGGTCTTGCAACTCACCCTTGGTGAATACCGCAAGCTTGTATTGACGCGTCTGTCTGAGCCTTGCCAGCGTCTCCTCCACGCCCTCCAAAGGACGGGCATCGAGCCTCAGCAAGGTCTTTCCCAGCTCCACGATTCGCCCTATCAGCTTGGCAGGCACCTCGCCCTGACTCACCTTCACGGCATTCTCCACCAGCGAGATGGTAAAGGCCTTCACACCATATCCCAGGTCTTCCATATTACCGCTCTCTGTCTCGAAGAGCGAAGCAGATATCTCCTCCTTGCTTCCATAGTCTGAAAGCAAGTCACAGTATTCGTCCTCTACGTCTTCAAAATAGTTCTGCAATGCCCACAACGTATCGTCGGCATCAAAGGCTATGGCCTTGACAGAACCCGCTATCTTGTTGTTTTCTTTCATTTTCGTTTTTTTACTTGATACAGAAGTATTACCTTCCTTACCTCCATTACCTCCCACAAAATAAGTCCCTATCCTTTCCCTCAACAAAAGTACAACATTCTCTTCTATCTCCCAAATATTTCCTTTCAAAAAGCATCACTTACCCGAATAAAAAAACGTGTGCTCAACCATCAACGGACAAGCACACGCACATTTTCGTACTAACCAGAAAAACACATATTTACTAAAAACGAGTCATAAACTCAACTACTATCTTGTCTTTCTCCGAAGGTTTGGCAATACCGCCCTCACGATAGAAATACTTCTCATAGTTGATGCGGATATCGGAGATAAATGGCTTCGACAGACTCAACGTAACACCGCCGGTGACACGATGGCGCTTATAGTCGTTGATGATCAACTCACCCAGATCATCGTCTGTCGCATTGTAACGGGAGCCGTCGCTGTGATCGCTCATGAAATCATAACGCACCAAGGGCGAAACCTTCTTGATCAGTCGTGTGCGAACAGGGATGTCATAGCAGGCAAAACCATCGAAGGCATGCACATCGTGGAAGGCGTTATGAGAATAATGCTTGTAGAGATACTCCATCTCGGCAATGAAACCACCATAGTGGAAGGTAACACCTGCATCATACATATTCACAGTCACGTCAGAAGGCTTGATCTTCTGCGTACTCAGCACCAGGTTGACATTGGGGAAGAGGAACTGTGCCTTGGCAGAATAGTTGACACCCTTGGTCCAGTAGTCCTTCTGATTGGTAAGACCAGAGCCGTTGAACACACCGGCATTCACCACGATGGGGAAACCGACATTCCAGGTGTAACCCACCTCGGCACCCACGTCACGCACATTGCCCACCTGCTTGGCGATAAACGAGCGGTTGGCAAAATACTGCTGATGGGGAGAACGGTGAGCATCAATGGTGAAGGGCACACGCTCCTGACCGATGGTAAACTGCAGGGTGCTCCAGGGCTTGATACGTGTGTAGGCATCAAGCATCTTGATCTTTCCCTCATCGCAGAGGTCAATCTCTGCCTTGTAGCTCACCTCCTTGGTCACATTTCCCGACACACTGACACGGGCTGTGCGCACCTCGAAACGTCCCTCTCCCTCCTCGGTTTGGTATTCATACTTCGAGCGGATGGTTCCGTTAATTTTAGGCATTCTGTCTACTTTCTCTTCTTCGCCATTGTCATACTTCTGTGCTTGGGCTGTCATCGCAAGTAGCGAGAGCAGCAACAGCATGGTGGTCGTTTTCTTATTCATTATATTATTTTATTTGCTGATTTTTCTCGGCTGCAAAGTTATATAAAAAAAGTTACTTTCATACGACACTGACGTTACAAAACAATGACAATCATGAAATAGGCTCACAACACACAGACTGTAATATAGTTGTAACAAAAATTAAAGCTTTTGCCCTAACAGGGCGTAGGCTAACGCCCATAACAACCCAGGGCGATGCCCTGGGCTAAGAGCTTCTGCCCCTTCAGGGCGTGCTAACTATTCTAACTTCCCCCTAATTCAACTCCCCTCTAACTCCTCTTAACTTCCCTCTAACCCCCTTCTTTTCCAAAAAATTGCCGATTTATTTGTGTAATACACAAAAAAATGCTACTTTTGCGGCTGTGTTCCTTACGAAACACTAACAAACTTAGAAATAATAACAATAACCATTTTATTAATATGAGTTTAAAAATTGTAGTACTTGCCAAGCAAGTACCAGACACAAGAAATGTGGGTAAGGATGCGATGACAGCCGAAGGCACAGTCAACCGCGCAGCCCTTCCCGCCATCTTCAATCCTGAAGATTTGAACGCATTGGAGCAGGCTCTTCGATTGAAAGAGCAGAATCCAGGTTCCACAGTTGGTATTCTTACAATGGGTCCTCCACGTGCCGGTGAGGTAATTCGCCAGGGTCTTTACCGTGGTGCAGATACAGGTTGGCTGCTTACCGACCGCCTCTTCGCCGGTGCCGACACATTGGCCACATCCTATGCCCTTGCCACCGCCATCAAGAAGATAGGCGATGTCGACATCGTAATCGGTGGCCGCCAGGCTATCGATGGTGATACCGCACAGGTAGGTCCACAGGTTGCTCAGAAGTTGGGCTTGAACCAGGTCACCTATGCCGAGGAGATTCTGAAGGTGGAAGACGGCAAGGCAACAGTCCGTCGCCTCATCGATGGAGGTGTCGAGACCGTAGAGGCCCCATTGCCACTCGTGATAACCGTAAACGGCAGTGCAGCTCCATGTCGCCCATGCAACGTGAAGCTCGTAATGAAATACAAATACGCATCTTGCCCTATGGAGCGCAAGGGAGATGAGCCTTGGACCAACCTCTATGAGGAGCGTCCTTACCTCACTCTCAACCAGTGGAGCGTAGCCGATGTTGACGGCGATCCTTCACAGTGTGGTCTGAGCGGTTCACCTACCAAGGTGAAGGCAGTAAAGAACATCGTGTTCCAGGCTAAGGAGAGCAAGACCTTGACAAGCAGCGATGAGGACATCGACAACTTGATGAAGGAATTGTTGAACGAAAGTATTATCGGATAATTTTGCAAAAATTTATGAACAACGTATTTGTATATTGCGAGGTAGAAGGCACAACCGTAGCCGAAGTATCTCAAGAATTGCTTACCAAGGGTCGTAAGCTCGCCAACCAGCAGGGCGTGGAGCTCCATGCCATTGTGGCTGGCACAGGCATCAAGGGAAAGGTGGAAGACCAGATCCTGCCCTATGGTGTAGATAAGTTATTTGTTTTCGATGCCGAGGGATTGTTCCCATACACCTCAGTTCCTCATACCGACATCCTCGTCAACCTCTTCAAGGAGGAGAATCCACAGATAGCCCTGATGGGTGCCACCGTTATCGGTCGCGACCTCGGTCCTCGTGTCTCTTCTTCTCTGACCAGCGGTTTGACAGCCGACTGTACCGAGCTCGAGATTGGCGAATATGACGACAAGAAGAGCGGCAAGCACTACGACGGTTTGCTCTATCAGATTCGTCCAGCCTTCGGTGGCAACATCGTGGCAACCATCGTCAACCCAGAGCATCGTCCACAGATGGCGACAGTACGCTCAGGTGTGATGCAGAAGAGCTTCTACGAGGGTGAGTGCAAGAAAGAAGTTGTTTACCCAGAGGTAAGCAAGTATGTACCTGCCGAGGACTTCGTCGTAAAGGTACTCGACCACCATGTAGAGGCTGCCAAGCACAACCTGAAGGGTTCTGCCATCGTTGTAGCCGGCGGTTATGGTGTAGGAAGCAAGGAAGGTTTCGACCAGCTCTTCGAGTTGGCTCATCTCCTCCATGGCGAGGTAGGTGCTTCCCGTGCAGCTGTTGATGCAGGTTGGGTAGACCACGACCGTCAGATTGGTCAGACCGGTGTCACCGTTCATCCTAAGGTTTATATTGCCTGCGGTATCTCCGGTCAGATCCAGCACATCGCCGGTATGCAGGATTCAGGCATCATCATCTCCGTAAACAACGATCCTGATGCCCCCATCAACAAGATTGCCGACTACGTCATCAACGGCAATGTCGAAGACGTCGTCCCCAAGCTCATCAAGTACTACAAGCAGAATTCAAAGTAATCTGCATTACACATTATTTAAATAAGAAAAGTAAAATGTCCAATTATTATACAGACCATCCTGAGATAGAGTTCCACCTGAACCATCCGCTCATGAAGCGTGTTGTGGACTTGAAGGAAAGAAATTACGCCGAGAAAGACCAGTTCGAAGATGCACCTGTCAACTACGAGGATGCCATTGAGAACTACAAGCGACTGCTGGATATTACCGGCGATGTGGCAGCCAACATCATCGAACCCAACTCTGAGGATGTCGACCTCGAAGGTCCACACCTGGAGAATGGCCGCATGATCTATGCCAGCAAGACATTCGAGAACCTCGATGCCACCCGCAAGGCAGGCCTCTGGGGCTTGTCCATGCCACGTCGTTACGGCGGCTTGAACCTGCCAAACGCCATTTTCTCTATGGCTTCAGAAATCATCGCAGCAGCCGATGCAGGTTTCCAGAACATCTGGTCACTCCAGAGCTGTATCGATACCCTCTATGAGTTCGGTTCTGAGGAGCAGCGTCAGAAGTACATCCCCCGCATTTGCGCAGGCGAGACCATGAGTATGGACTTGACTGAGCCAGATGCTGGTTCCGACTTGCAGCGCGTGATGCTGAAGGCCACACAGGATGAGGACGGCACATGGCGTCTGAACGGTGTGAAGCGTTTCATCACCAATGGTGACTCAGACATCCACCTAGTTCTGGCTCGTTCAGAGGAAGGCACCAAGGACGGTCGTGGTCTTTCTATGTTCATCTACGACAAGCGTGATGGCGGCGTAACCGTTCGCCACATCGAGCACAAGTTGGGTATTCATGGTTCTCCTACCTGCGAGTTGGTTTACAAGAATGCCAAGGCAGAGCTTTGCGGTAACACCCGTCTCGGTTTGATTAAGTACGTGATGGCTCTGATGAATGGTGCCCGTCTGGGTATTGCAGCTCAGAGTGTGGGTGTTGAGCAGGAGGCTTACAACGAGGGCTTGGCTTATGCCAAGGAGCGTGCTCAGTTTGGTGAGAAGATCATCAACTTCCCAGCCGTTTATGACATGCTTTCAAGAATGAAGGCTAAGTTGGATGCAGGCCGTTCACTCCTCTACTGCTGCGCTCGCTACGTAGATATCTACAAGGCTTTGGAAGACATCGCCCGCGACACTAAGCTCACTCCAGAGGAGCGTCAGGAGATGAAGAAATACACCCGCTTGGCTGATGCATTTACTCCATTGGCTAAGGGTATGAACTCTGAGTATGCCAACCAGAATGCATACGATGCCATCAGCATTCACGGTGGTTCCGGTTTCATCATGGAGTACAAGTGCCAGCGTTTGTTCCGTGATGCCCGCATCTTCTCTATCTATGAGGGAACTACCCAGCTTCAGGTTGTTGCAGCCATCCGCTACATCACCAACGGTACTTATCTCAGCATCATCAAGGAGATGTTGGAGAATGAGGTATCAGATGACTTGAAGCCATTGAAGGAGCGTGTAGCTAAGCTCGTAGATCTTTACGAGGCAGCCATCAACAAGGTGAAGGAGGCAAACGATCAGGCAGTTCACGACTTCCTGGCTCGCCGTCTCTACAACATGACTGGCGACATCGTGATGTCTCTCCTCATCCTCGACGACGCCACCAAGTCACCCGAGCTGTTTGCGAAGAGTGCCAACGTATATGTCCGCATGGCAGAGGAAGAAGTCCTCGGTCATTCCGCATACATCCAGAACTTCACTCCCGAATCTCTGGACAACTTCAAGGCTTAATCCGCGCAATTCTCAAGGAGTTATCGAACCTCATCCCTTCCCTAACTCCTTCCGAATCACCATAAAAAAATCCGAGGCTTCCCTGCCCCGGATTTTTTTTATCCCCTTCCCATCCATCAAGTCCGTCCGAACGTCCGAACGAAAAGGCAATTTTTATCAAGAACCAACGGTCGCCGGCCGAAGGGAAAGGCAATTCGAGAAGCATTCCTGCTGTTCTGAATAAACGAGATTTACAGGGATAGGGCGGCTAAAGCCCCCCTTCTGCAGGGTATCAGCAGCCTCTCAGCAAGGCGGTCGCCCATGTACCTGCCCTAATGTCCCTGCGGTTCATCCCGCACAAAAAACCGCAGCTCCGCTGCTGGCGTAGACCTCTGATGGTCCGCCAACCTTATAGCGTAGCGGTTTGAGCACCGAGTAGGGCGGTTGGTACATCCCCTGTACCCTGAGGGGAAAGGGGCTTGGGGAAAGCGGTGGAGCCTTCTTTAATGGTAAAGAAGGACGGGTTGATTTTAGAAAAAACTTAAGGTTAAGGGAGGACTGGTGGGTTTTCGAAAAAAAGCACCGAGTGCAGCCAGCTTTATCAAAAAAGAAAAAATAATTTATAATGTTCGTTGTGAACATTATAAATTATTTTTTCTCCAGCACCAATGCCACACTCTAAACACCGGTTCACTCAGCGCCTCCGCAGGATAAAACCTCAACAACCTGAAATCCCGGCACAATCTATTAAGATTATGTCCCAAATCCATCCGCTTGTCATAATGCCCGAAGTTGCCACCATTCAAGATATCATCAAGAAGCATCCGTCCCCTCTTTGCATCCATCGGAGCAATCATCATCTCCTCCGGCAGCCCCAGCACCTGATGCAGAACGAACATCATAGCCCCAGCAAACCGCCACAATCCAAGAAGTTTCAACTCCCTCTGCAAGGAACTTAACTTTTCACAATCCACATTCCATTTTCTGACCACGAAGAAGTAATCCACCACCTGTCTCAATCCCACACCCTCATAGAAATAATGATGGTAGAGATGATAAAGCTGATAAACACAATTAAAGGAAGGCGTAGGAACAGCAACAGCACCATCGCCATGCACCAGTTCCACCATGTTGCCACACTGAGCATCGACATTCCTCTTCAGCCACTTCTGCAGCCTCCTGTTATAAACAAAGTTAGCCATGAATCCAGGCGTAGAATGCAGTTCCACGGTCACACCATTGATGGTAAGCCCAATATGGTTGATACTCTCATCCTCCACCTGTCCATTCGTATTTTTCACAAGCGAGTGAGCGAGAGCCCGAATCTCCTCACGCCCAGCATTCACCCATATATCCACATCGCCAGGCGTCCTTGCCGAAGGATTAGGATACATCACGGCATTCCCCTGCCCTTTCAAAATACAGCAAGGATACCCCGCATCCCTCACTTTATTGTATAGCGCCACAGTAGCCCTGTCCAGCACCTCATTACGTTGCTGAATCTTTCTGCTGAAGGCAAACCAGCTCATCAGCAATTGCAGATGTGGCGCAGTCTCCTTAGGCAGTTTCTGAACCCCCTCGAACACAACCCCTATCAGTGTCTGTTCCTTAGCAAACTCATAGAAAGCGCCCCAGTCGAACCCCTTCAGTTCCGTTCCATCAAGAAACTCTGTGCCCTCATAAAGTCCCAAACTAAATTGAATAAATCGAAAATATAAATCTGTCATACCTTTACATCTTTTCTGTTACAGAAGTTAAGTTATAGAAGTTATAGAAGTTATCACTCCCTCCGCTCGTTAGAAGTTAAAGCCAACAGCATCGTATCCCTGCGTTCCCATAAACAGCAATTCCTGCAAGTTGCGAGCAAGCAGCACGCCCTGAAGGGGCAGAAGCACTTAGCAAATCCTTGAGTGAAGGTGGGTTCATCCCCGCACAGAAAACCGCAGCTCTGCTGCTGGCGTAGACCTCTGATGGTCCGCCAACCATATAGCGAAGCGGTTTGAGCACCGAGTAGGGCGGTTGGTACATCCCCTGTACCCTGAGGGGAA
>ERZ1023619.57-NODE-57-length-33639-cov-11.254020_pt1 | contig 33639 bp, 32 predicted proteins | sample MGYA00380329_ERZ1023619 | MGnify/ENA primary metagenome ERZ1023619 (study PRJEB33179, sample SAMN07448976) | human gut metagenome | biome: Human-gut; feature: Human associated habitat; material: Faeces | host: Homo sapiens | place: India: Bhopal | collected...
TTAATATAAGTTATTGATTTACAGACGATTAAATATTAATTTAACGCAGTATTGTTAAATTTATAAATATATTTAAAGTTATATTAGCCGTCCCTTCGACGGATTCCTTATGGCTATCCTCCCATCCACCCAACTCTTGCAATCCCATAAGGTAATATTTTTTAGATTCGTACTACAAAACTTTATCCTCGAAAAGTATATTATAAAGAGGAAGATGTGTTCCTTTTATTTCTTTTGGAATTTCAATCTCCATAGAATGTGCCATGTTCTGAACATCGGTTCACTCAAAGCCTCGGCAGGATAATATCTCAGAAGACGAGCGTCACGATATAGGCGCAGGAGGTTATGCCCCAAAACGTGATGCTTGTCATAATGTCCAAAATTGCCTCCATTCAAGATGTCATCAAGAAGCATTTTCCCCCTCTTTACATCCATAGGTGCAATCATATTATCCTCTGTCAATCCCATGACCTTATGTAATTTAGAAAAGGTGGAGAGAGAGCAATCCCTCACCACCATAACCATTAACATCCCTTGTTCGCAAGAGCCGCTACAGGAACTGGTTTTAAGCATCGTTAAGATGCCAACTTGCATCCATACCACAGATAACAATCAGATCGCCTGAGGCGAATGGATGCCTCGGAGCACAGTTAGCTCCTCTAACTTGAATTTATGACATCTGTCAGAAGAAATTCCGAACCTCCTGCAAAATGCCTCAATATGTTTTATGTCATCATCAGAATGCCAACTAATCTCCCATTCAACATCCTTGCCTATCGCCTCGTTAATCTTGTCAAAATAGGGCATGTCAACAGCAGAAAGAGAATGGCCAAGAACAGAAATCTTTCTTATAGACGCCAAGCCCTCAAAGAAATCCTCGTTTGCCGCAATAATGCTCTCCGTAGGCTTCATGTTAATGGCATAATAATCCTCAAACCGTCCCAGGGCCTCATGTACCGCATTATACCTGACAGACGACCTCCAGTTGCCCTTAGCCTCGTCCTTCAAGAAATAAGCAAGATACGCAAGCTTGTCATTGGCAAAATAACGTCCCCTCTTGTCTTTAAGGTTAGGTCTATACCTCCGTCTATGCTCGTTACGTTTCACCCAAGCCTTAAAGCCCCCTTCGTCATCGGCGCTATGCCCTATTATCAAGCTTCCATATCTGTCATGCCTACTGCCATGAATATACCTTATCTGCTCCCTCCCGATACCATAGACCGACTCCAGAAAATCAGTATAATTGAACGTCAGGAACCGGGCATTCTTGTCGATATCAAGCAGACGCTTCTTAAACCCCTTCTCAAACGCCAACGTGTTAATCCACTTATGCAGCTGATACCTCATTTCAAACGTGCAAGAGTTGAGCATGTCCGATATGCCGTCCAGCCCCAGATAATAGTCGCAATATCTGAACCCATCCGAATCTTCGTCACAATCTGGCAAGACAACATCAAGAACATCGAGCACCTTCTCCCTGTTCAGGTCAGCCAGATGCTCTTCAAACCGCCACCACAGATTGTTCTCGGCCCATGTTGTCTTTGGGTAGACGCCGCCAGATGAGCACCCCCATGAAATCTCGAGACACCACAAGCAATCCTTGAAACTTTCAAAGCTGTTCATCAGCGACCTCGGTCCGAAATAGAGGTCAAAAGTTGCCAACACATAAGGCCTATGTCTTAGCAGATACTTTCTAAACTCAGCATAAGAACATTTAGCCCCATGATAGCAATCAAATCCGTTTCCGATGATATATAGGTGGTCTGATGTCATATTGAATGTATTTACCAATATCAGTCCCTCTCAATCCCCATTCTACTAAATATCGGATAAACGATATGTTCCAAGATCCAGGTCATGCGTTTCTCAAAAACCTCCAACGTAAACTCCTTTTCAAATTTCTCCCTGCCGACCTTGCCCATGTTGCTGCGCAAGACAGAATCATTCAGGAGAAGCTGAATCTTGTCAGCAAGCACAGCAACATCATGCTTAGGAACGAGGAAGCCCGTCTTACCATCATCAACAATTCCTGGTATTCCTCCTTCTGTCGTCGAGATGCAAGGCAAACCATGTTCCATAGCCTCCAACAATACAAGAGGGAAACACTCGTTATGATGGAACGTAGGAAATAAAGGGAGGACGGGTGGGTTTTCGAAAACTTTGCTTTTCAAAAGCTTTTTCAAAGCATTTTCCCTTTCTTATACCACTCTACCATGACCTTAGCCTTTTCCTCCCAGGAAAGCTCCATTTGCCTTTCCTTGCAATTCTCCGAAAGGAGCTTCAGCAAAGACCGGTCCTTTTCAAGCTCATTGAGAAGTTTGGCGAAATCATGAGCCGACTGAGAAGGAGAAGAAAGAGGAACCTTCCTACCTACCTTATCATCTATAACCGCAGACATGCCGCAGGCATCAAAGCAAAGGACAGGTAAGCGATTGCTAACTGCCTCCAGCACAACAGTAGAAGTATCCTCACTCACACTGGTGAAGAAGAAAAGCTGAGCCTTTCGCATTGCATTCATCACGACATCATTCGATTGATTTCCATGCCATACCACTTTACCAGTAATACCCAAAGAGTCAGCAAAAGATTTAGCAGCAGCTACCTGATCATCAGAACCACCACCATATACGTCCAATACAATATGAGGATTACCCGTCATGGCAATAACCTGCAAAGCAAGAGGCAACTGCTTTCTAAAATCAAACTTGCCAACCCACATCACATGAAACTCCTGATTATCAAATCGCTCCGTAGGAATATCCTCAGATAAGAAACAGCCTGTCTCAGGAATGATAACAGACTCCAAACCCTTATACTTCTTGATGGCACGATAAGAGTCTGGGATGGAACTAACCAGAACCTTAGCTGTCTTGAAAGCCTCACCTACCCTTTTATCATGCTTCAATTGCCAGATATTCAGGAAGTTCTTCAAGCGGTTGAATACTTTCATTTTCAAGCCAGCTCCCTGCAGGTAAGCCGTAGGAAACTGTTTCAGACCACCGATAGGTCCCCAAACAAACGGCACCCCATTCTCTTGCGTCAGTTTCCAGAGATATCCAGGCTCACGGAATCCAATCATGTTGAGCTGATGCAGCACATCAATCTTCTCCACCTTACAGATATCCTTTGCCAAGAGATACGTCTTCCACTGCCACTCCTTATAATATTTATAGAAGCGCCAGTCCCCCTGGTTCCAGCACATCTTCCTGATTTCCTCCGATACCGGATTATAATAGAAGTGCATGTTCTTTCCCTGTTCCAAGGTAGGCACCACCTCCTCTATCTTATTCCGAAACTCCCCTTCGGTGATAATATATAGTTCACAGAACTTGGCGAGATTACTCACCCAGTTCCATGCCATCCCAGGCTCACTTCCCATCCCAGGAGAGCAAGCGTAAGCATTGATTAAAATCTTAAGCATAATAAGGTTTCTTAGTTCATTAAAACGAGATTTAGCCTATAAAAAAGACAAATTTAAAGTACGTACTTTATCTATTACAATACTAAATGCGAGGCTAATTAAAACAAACACCATGAAGGCCAAAGGCCAAATACGAATGGAATAAATCACAGGCTGCAAGAAAGTCCAACAGAACAATCCAGTAATGCTTCAATAGTTTGAAGCATCACCTTACCTGTTTCTTGAAAGAATCAAAGACAGCAAATCCCTTGTTCATACTTCCAGCCATCAGACCATAACCGGATAGAAACAGAAAGATAGGAACACATATTTGAAAAGCCCCAGCATAATCATTGCCACACCAACTATACCGATACTCAGGCATGACGAAGTCACAGCCAAAATGTAAAAACATCATAAAAAGGACAGCCCATCCTTTCAAATATGTCGTTTCTTGTTTTGTCATTTCTTTAAACAATTACAACTTCACCATTTTCTTCCAATCATATTCCCCATCCTTAAATGTCTGGGAGAACCAGTTAGAAGAAACTTTCACGATGTATGCCATAGCAACTATCAAGACGAAGTTCATGAGAATATTCAACGGAAACAGGTGATTCCAAGAAGTGTTGAAAACAAAACCTTGGCAAACATAAATCTCTAAGCACAAGGCAGAAACAGAATACACAATCCTATGTACCCACTTCTTTTCATACAATTTGATTAACCCTTCCTTGCAACAGAGGCGATACATACTTAATGTAATACCCATCAAAGGAATCAAGGTCAATACCTGAAAATGTGCTATCAGTTCATTCTTCGTACCAACCATTTGCAAACCATAAAATAAAATCAATGAAACAAACAGTAAGCCTAAATTTCCTTTAGTAGAGCCTACTACGTTTCCATTCTCTTTCATCCTTAAGCCACATACAGCACCAGCCAACATAAACAGGAAGTAATGACACCATTTGAAATAGGTAGCCCCATACATGAATATCGTAGAACTGTCTTCTGTAAAATACCAGCCTAAGACTATCAGACAGACTGCAGCAAAGACCCATTTGAGTTGATTCACAAAGTAGCGCTTGATGAAATAAAGGAAAACATAGTAGATCATGATGCAACTCACAAACCAGCCTCCACCATGCAAGATTGTGAAATCCATGCCAAAGCGAGTATGAAACACAAAAGCCATGATAGCTGCCCACATCAGGACCGTAGGATAAATACGATTGATACGCCTTTTATACCAGTTAAAGAAATCTCCACCTCTACCTAAGAACAAAGTAAAACCGCTGCAAAAGAAGAACAGCACGTCTCCGATGGCACCACCAGTAGAGAGCTTTACTAAAGAGTCTGGATACAACATACCCATGTGAGAATTGGTAATCAGCAGAGCTGCAAAGAATTTCAAGATATCTATCGAAGGATTTCTCTGCCTCATCGTTTCTCCTCCTTACTTTTAAGAAATTCTAAATGCTTCTGCTTGTCCGCTTCCGTAGCAAACCTATCTTTCATTTTCTTGGCAGGAACACCTGCCCAGATTTCACAAGGAGGAATATCCCTCGTAACGATAGAGCCAGCAGCCACAATACTACCTTTACCGATAGTGATACCAGAAATGATGATGGCAGAAGAACCTATCCAGACATCATCCTCTATGATAGTCACCCCATTATCGCCCCGATCACCATCCCATATAGTAACACCAGGAGTAGAGAAAGTATGATCATGACGGCCTACAAACTGCACATTTCCAGCAACCAACACATCATTGCCGAAATGAACATTGCTTGACACATTACAGTTGTCTCCAAACTGTACATTGTTTCCTATCACCACATCCATGTTTTGTGCAAAGTGAGTACCCTTCATCACCCTCACAAAACCATGATATTTTACCCAAGGATAGCGCAAATGAAAGATGTACCAGGTACGAACCAAATTGAATAAGTACCGCAAAACAAAATTCCATTTGCCCACTCCATTAGGCATATTATTATAATCTATCCGAATCACTCAACATTCAACATTTAACATTCAACATTTCCCAAACACTTTCTTACAGGCCTCAAAGATCCTGTTTGCAGCCTTATCAGGCGTAAAGTCACTCTCGATTTCTACCGACTTCTTGCCCATAGCCTCCAAGTCTGCATGATGGAATTTCTCCAAAGTCTCTAAGATAGAACATTCCTTCAAAGGATCGAAGTTATAACCATTCACACCATCCTTCACCAGCTCATAGTGACCGCCATTATAGATGCTGCTTGCCACAGGTTTACCGCAAGCCATAGCCTCAGGAATCACCAAGCACCAGTTATCCTCTAAGGTAGGCATGATGAAGACATCGCAGAGTGCATAGTAACGATAGAGCAAATCATAGTTGATAGCACCTAAGATATGAACAGAAGGCAAGCGGTCATAGAGTTCCTTCATAGTATCAAGCAGAATGCCCTTACCTATCACGACAAGATTGTCATTCGGATAGGTTTCAATATGTTTACTCCAGGCATGAAGGAGTTCCTTAATACCCTTTCGCTCCACCATCTGGCCTACAAACAGATATGTCAAACCATCCTTCAGCCCCAGCTCCTGCCTCAGAGCCAGCTTGTCTTCCGCAGTAACCTTAGCCACAGCCTGAGACAAGCCGAAGCTGTCGGCACACATACAGCCCTTCACCTTCGGAGTCTTCCGAAAATGCAAACCCTCATTGAGATATTCTTCCGTCAACGTACCATTAATCAGGAAATGATCCACAGGAGTACCCACGATACGACGATACCACGAACGCCATTTTGGAGAATTACGCTCCACGTATGCGGTTCTTTCATAGAACATACAGAGCTTCTTGCGATGCAATACGGCATATCTGATACCAGCAGGAGCCCAACCGCCAAAGCCCTCGGTTATCACAACATCAGGTTTGATGTCCTTGACAGCCTTATAGAGTCCAGGCTGGCGCTTGATAACCAAAGCACTATTGGCAAAATCGCTTTCCTCACTACCCATCGTAGTACGCTTCTCTCCACTCATAATGACAGCATGGTCACCAAGTGTAGCCTTCAGTTTCTCACGTACCAAGTCAGAAGTATTTTCCTGCGAACAGATAATGTAGAAATTACCACCACTCAACTTATTCAAATTTTCATATACCGGGATTCGGTAATTACCGAACCAAGGTGAAATCCAAAGAATTTTCATTATTATTTCTGTTTTTTATCATTGTCAATTACCATTTGATAATAGTCCACCATCTGCGGGATGATGACCTTCATATCAAAATTCAGCATGATTCTCTCATGCGCTTCCTTTCTCACTTTTGCTTTAGCATCTAAAGGAAGCATACATACCTCCTTGATTTTATTGGCGAGCATCATCGGATTTCTTGGAGTCATCAGGAAACCACTCTTTCCATCCTCGATAATCTCACTCATACCACCAGAGTTACTACCGATAACAACAGCTCCAGAGAGCATCGCCTCAATGCAAACCATCGGCATATTCTCCCACCAGGATGGGAAACAAACCACATCCGCCTGGGCATAACGTTTCATCACATCCTCCCTTGGCAGTTTACCTACAAGATGAAACCACTTCTCTTTGCCATATTTAGCATTCAGTTCATCAGCATAAGCCCCAGTCTTGCCCACCAAGTCGAGTTGAACATCTCCTATTTCACCAGAGTCAGCCAACAGTTTGCAGGCATCAGCCAAGTCACCACACCCTTTCCAGTCGCAGACAGTTCCTACAAAAAGAATATGCTTTTTCCCATCCTTTTCAACAGCAGGAAGAGAGGAATTTGAAATCCATCGTTCAGACAAGATAGGATTATAAATAACCTTGATTTTATCAGATTGAATCCCCAAGAATTTCAGGCTCCATTCCTTCAGTGAAGTACTGCACGAAGTAATATACCGAGCCTCTTTCATCACCTTCAGTTCTTTACATCCCTGCCAGAAGTATTGCCAGTTGGCCTTAGACAATTTCTGGAGAGAGAAATGATAATGATCGAGAAGCATCGGAGTATGCAATCGGGTGATGACAGGAATACCGATATCATGGAGGAAATATCCCTCAGCACCATATTCAGGCACCTCGACCACATCAACATTCCCGAGGCTTAAAATGATATCTCTGATTCTCTTGCGATAAGCATAGAACCGATAAAACATTCTAAACTTTTTCAGCAGAGAGTTCCCTTCCACCTGCGGAATCAGGAAATCACCCCCTGAAAGCCTAATCACTCTCACGCCCTCATCATCCTCATCCGAAGACAAGCGGGTATCATCAGAAGCAGCAATTACCGTCACACGATGCCCAGCATCATGCAACCCATGAGCCACCTCTTTTATATATGAAGCAATCCCCCCGCCCCGAAGAGACGGTGGATATTCACGACAAACAAAACAAATGTGCATAAATATAATTTAATTACCTTAAATTCCAATAGAAATCAACGCTATCGGAGGATAAACTACAATTTGCCATTCAGGAGCATAGTCCCAAACAATGAAGCTAAATTGGACATAGAACCAAACGAACATAACCGCAGCTATTGCACCAAGGCATAAGTTTCTCCTAAACAATTTGGCAGAAACAAAAGGATACACAAAAGGCATGAATGCCAAAAGCATCATAAAATATCGTATCTGTGCTAAGGGTTTGGTGTACATGGAAGCAACAGCCAAAAGCAGCAATAAGGTAATGTTTAAGATAAAAGCCTGAGCTTTATCTATAACCACACGCCTTCTCATCCACAACTGCCTAAAAACGATAAAGAACATAGGAACAGCTATCACCAACACTTGTGACAATACCAAACTACTAGCCTCGTCTTCCTGTCCTTCAGTCTCCGCAAATCGCTTCATTCCATACCCGGCAACACCGCCATCCTCTGCCGCTACATTTTCTGCCATGCGTGGTCCATAAAGAATAAATGCAAACAACATTAAGGCGATAAAAGCCATCCACTTTTTATTCAAACGGCCTCGCAAAGGCTTTAACAACAAGAATGGAAGGAACAAGCCTGTAGAGGCGTGAGTCAGAATGGAGCATAAAGAAATCACCCATAGCTTGATGGTCATTTTGCCCTTCTCTGCATAAGAACCAAGCACATACATCATGATGGACTGAGCAAAGAACTGCTTTTGAATCTGCATTGTATATTGGAAGAACAAGTAAAAGAATGCCAATGTAATGATTCCACAAACAATCGGATACTTCGGCATTTGTACTTTACGAAACACCTTGTAGAGTCCCAAATATATCATAAGATACTCTACAAATGTATATAAAGCCGCAAATAATGGATAATAACCAAAGGTTAGATAATACCCCAAATAGTTATAGACTCCATTCATAAATTCTCCAGAAATATTAACCTTTCCAGAATCGACGTAATAATCGGCGCCATAGATATAAATAAGTGACTTCAAAAAACCAAGAACAGGAACATTCATATATGCCACATAATAATCAACCTGGTCTCCACTCGGTTGCTTTGTTGCATTAATAGCTCCCATGTAGATAGCGACGCATGCCATCAGTAACAAATAATCACTATACTTTGGATGATTCTTTTTCCATACCATATACAGTATGACTGGCAATCCAATGATAGGTGGAAGGACCAAAAACAGACCTAAATATCCGAGTAAATATCCCCAATTAATTATTTCTTTATTATAACTTAAAGATTTATCCATTTTCTCTATTTATAAATGTAATACATGAATGCAAAACGAACTCTCTCTATATAACGATAAATTGCTGTCATCTTTTTTTTGATGGTAGATGAAGTATTCTCATCTAATTTACTTGCCATCATTGTCAATAAATTTATATGCAGCTCTGACTTTGGAAATTCCAACAAATGCCTTTTTATTAACATCATATCCTCAGTATAGTCTTTGTTGACTGCAGATACAGTACCCTCGTATTTACGATAACCATAAACACAAGCATCCTTATATACATTTCTATCAGAATAGAGAAGATAATCTACTACAAAAGCAGCATCTTCCATAAGTCTGCAATGAGGTATAAACAGAATATGATACTTTTCTATAATATCCTTTTGGAACAGACAAGTCCAGAGAAAATACTCTTTCATCAAAATCTTTTTGAAGAATTTCTCAGAATCCACCACCTTTCCATCATAGCGTCTGCGAATCACCTGTTTCTTATTGATAAACACTTGTTTTCCTTGTTCATCAATAGGCAAGAAATCTGATTTAACGAATGTAGCTTTGCTACTTTCCATTGCCTTTACTAAAATCATCAAGCCCTCGGGCATCACGATATCATCCGAATCAACGAAATAGATATAATCTCCATGAGTATGTTTTAAAGCTATATTACGAGCTATAGAAACTCCTTCATTTTTCTTAGAGATGATATGTATTCTGTTATCTCTTTTTTCATAAGACTTCAGTATTTCGATACTTCCATCTTTACTTCCATCATCTACCGCTATCAATTCCCAGTCCTGATAAGTCTGCCTCAATATACTATCCAAGCACTGAGGCAGGAATCTTTCTGCATTAAATACCGGTAAAATGATGGATACCATCTTGTTTTGCATTACTAAAAATCTTTTACTAAGCCAAATCTGCGTAAAATACTACGATAGAAATCTATTGTAGGTAAGCAATAACCAAAAGGTAATGCCACTTTCAATTTTCTATTCCATTCACGTAAACTCATTAATCTATTGCGTGTTTCATTTATATAGCTTAAAGGGGTATTTTGATGCCCCAAGGTATTAAAAAGATTCAGCCAATCCTCAGCTACCTTTTCAAAAGCGAAATGTCGTTCCATAAAAAGATAGAAACCTTCAATATCATTATCTTCGGCATTTAGCTGGTCTATAATACAATGAGCCAACTCATCTGTATTCTTATATAGGATTCCAGTCTTGTTATAGACCGTATTTCTAAAGCCTCCAAAATCAATAGTGGTGACCACACAACCCATAGCCTGCATTTCTAAGGCTGTAATACAGAAGGTTTCACTTACACCAGACGGATTTGGAACACCAACCTTAGTATGTTTCAACACATCATTTTTCTCTTCTCCAAGGACTCCCCAAAACTTTACAGAGGACAACATTTGTCCATTCTCATCCGTCAGATAAGGCATGAATTGATTTTCATAATTTTCTTCAGCAATGCCATATCTACCTAACTTAGCATTTCGGTCATACAGTTTACCGGATCCTATTACATTCAGTTTTGCATCAGGAACAGCCTTTAATACTTCGGGCCATGCCTTTGCCAACAAATGAAAACCTTTGTAATCAACAATACTTCCTATATAGGTAACTTCATGTGGACGTTCAGAAATGGGCGGTAATCCTGCTTTAAGAGTCTTCATGTACTTTACTGGCATACCATTATATATATAAGAAGACTTTAAGAAAGCTTTATGATCCCGATACATATTCAGCTGCTCTCGGCTCACGCAGATGATTCGTTCAACCTTAACATCTTTAGCTAAAGTAGTCAACTGTTTTCTTGGAATAAAGTTATGTGCCCAAATTAACAACTTCGTTGAAGTACCAGATATGGCATTACGAGCTTCCTCATACCATGAAGGCTCATACTTCAGAAGCAAATAATCAGGTTTAGCCTGATCTACCAAATCTTTGACATTTGTGATTTTCACCACATGTAAATCTGGTGAAATCAAATCTATTTCATTAGCCCCTACAACAATTTCTACATGCTGAGGATGCAGCTTCTGAATATAATGAGCGGTAGCTTGGATGATATATTCCGTACCACCAATACCAGGATTACCATGTTCTAAATCACGGCAATCTATATTTTTCAAGCCCTTATTGGGCAGACAAAATGCAACTTTCATTAAGAAAAGATTATTTTAATGCATCTATAAGAAAGGACAAAGATTTATCTCTAAGAGACCTTAACTCTTCATCGACTTTTTTATAATCAATCACATTATATTGTATATTAATATCTTCGTCTTCAGAAATCAGATGGTCTAAAAGTCCCAATCTCCCCAAAAGACTTTCAAATCTTGCATTTCCTCTTTTTTTATTTTGGAAAACCAAAAATTGTTTATGAAACAGAATAGAAAAAACCATACCATGGAAAGAATCGGTCAAAACAAATTCTGCATTTTTTATATTACTTAGCCATTCAGAGACTGGAATATATTTGTTATTAACAACTTTTCTTAGAATCGGAAATGAAAAATCAAGATTTAGATAATTGTTAACTTCTTTCAGATTAAGATGATTTGAGAACTTCCGTATAAAATCTCTTTTTATAGGCGTTTCATCTAAGAGAAATCTACAAACATATTTATAATTATGCTTTCGTTTACCAACAGGAAAATCACTTGGAGCAAGCAATAATGTAGGATCCAATACTAAACTCGACTTAAATCCTAAATCTGAGAGAATCTTTATACCAGAAACCTCTCTGACCGATAAGGCATTAAAACTTTGAAGTTCAGTTAAAAGTTTACTTTTAAATCTTTCTGGTACGACAAATGTATCCTTTCCAAAACTAACCGCATAAGCTATCTTCTTGAAAACATGATGAAAAGACTCCGCAAAATAATATAATCCCATAATCGGAAAGATTTCATCATTCCAAATTTGATCACTTCCCACAATTACGGCATCAAACTTATCAGATTTGTTGCATAAATCCTGATAATTGCATGCAGGATCTGTTAAATTGAAATATTTTCTTTTAAAATCATGGAAAACTTTTAAAGTATAAAAACGCCCTAATAGATATCCAGGTATATTCTTCCTGCCAATATGTTTTTTTTCAGCACCAATATACTCATCCCACCCACGATTCATAATACAAACTTCGTGTCCATAAGTCTCTAAAACTTTTTTCAGCGAAAAGGCTTGTAATACCGCACCGTAATTATAATTAAACTCAAATGTTAATATGCATATTCTCATAAACTATCTGCTTTAAAATAAAAAACTATCTCATATTTTCTCCAACCAGTATTTTTCCCTCGGAAATTAATTTCGTCTATAATAGGCAAAAAAGTCTTGTATTCAGATGCCCCCCCCATACAGAGTTGTTTAAGATATTTTTTTATTTTTCTTTTAAGATATTGAAAGATATTAGGACTAAGTGTTTTCTCTATTAGCCCCTTAACGTCTTTAGTTTCATCCAATTTCTGAAAGAACAAAGTACGCTTTGGATGCATATTACAGAAACCATTCAAGCCATTATTATAGGATATTGCACTTTCATAAGAAACCTCATGTTTCGAAATTGGCAAATTCTGCAATAGTTCTCCTCCTTTAAGAGTATTGGCCAACACCAAGCTAATTCCCTTGTCATCATTCATATCTGCAATTAGATTTTCAATTCCCCAAAAATCTGCAATAGTTAAATCACTATTACTTCTTCCATGTTTAGCCTTACATTTATAACATGAAGGTCTCAAAATCAAATCATACAACAAAGCTAACATAAATTCATTGTCCCAATGCACAGATCTAATGCAATACCGATTCGAATCTTTTTCATAAGATAATTGAAAGCCAAACTTATTCCATCCTCTCAGCTTATTTCTAAACTGAACATCCAATATGTTCCTTACATCAGAACAGACCTCATCCAAATACATTCGCCAGACCTTAGGACTAGGAACTCCATGACAACTAACATCAACTGTAATAAGATTGGTATAATCTTTACGCAAATATTTTTTGAGTCCTGCAATCTGACAAGGAGTTCCTGTATATAGAACCTTCCTATTAGCTTTCAAGAAAGACTCTGCCTCCTGAAATGTAGCACAAACATTTGCTTGAACATACTTTGACCCCATAAAATCAAAAATACCATCCTCACACTCTGTATATGCCATTATAACTTGCCACTTTTCATCAAACTTTGCGCCAAAAACCACACCACCATCAGCTATTATATTTTTTGCTATCTCATAAAAGATACCTCCAGAAGAACTTCTATATCTTATACGATCATCGGAAGTATAAGCAGCATAACTTTTTAAAGGAAGGCGTTTCTCTGAAATGTTACGCATGGGACAAACCTTTTCACAAATGCCACATTCTATGCACAGTTCCGTATTTACAGAAGGATAAAGAAATCCTTCAGAATCTTCAACCATGCTTATACAATGTTTGGGACATTTTTGCACACATGCAGCACATCCACAGCAATCCTTTTTATCAGATATCGTAATCATAAGACTTTGTGTAGTTTTATTATAGGACCCAAAAATAATGGTTTTATACAATTTGGAAGTTTAAATGCCAAATTCCATAATTTATAATATAATGGAGGCACAATTTGTTTTGAAAAAGAAACTTTTAAATAATCCAATTTGCTGCAAAAAGCCACAAACGTATTAAAATCAGAATGATTAAAAACTCTCGTGTAGAACAATACAATTTGCCTCATCCAGATTAAATAAGCATCTTTATTTCCTTCTAAATCCGTCCTTCTATCCAGTTTACTTTTCATCATCTGTAAAGTATATAAACCAGCTTTATTCATGTCCTTTTGTTTCTTTGTTGACATGATAGAGTTAGGATTATATCGGTAATAATAAAGTTTTTCGTTTAAGAAAGCAATGCTGTTTGCGGCTAAACAAACTTGAAATGTCCAAGGAGCATCTTCATTTATAATACCTTCTTTAAATTCAAGTTGATTATGTTCAATAAATGATTTTTTTAGAAATTTTGACCAAGCCGTTACAGGAAACCAAAGTTCTGCCAAACCATGGATGCATTCTTTATTATTTTTTAATAACGAAACTTTATCGCTCAAATTACTTCCTATTCCTTTATTCTCCTCATCTGAATAAAAATCAAAAACAACAATATCGCTGTCATCAGACATTATTTTATTTACTAAATGAGAAATGGCAAAAGGTTGCAAAGCATCATCACTATCCAGATACAAGATGTATTTACCATGAGAATACTTTGTACCAGTATTTCTGGCAGCCGATAAACCTCTGTTTTTATCATGATGCAATAATATACATGATATATTTTGAGGATTACTTTTAAAAAGTTCCTCTAAGATTGCAATACTATTATCTGTACCACAATCGTCTACTGCTATTAATTCGATATTTTGATAATCTTGTGCAAATACAGATAGAATACACTCTTTCACATATAATTCCACATTGTATATAGGAACTATAATAGAAACCAAAGGAAAATTATCTATTGTTCTCATTATCTATTATTTTATTTGCCTCTTTCACAAAATCATAATATTTATTACTGTATGCCCATTCATAAAGAACAAATGGCTGATTCTTAAATTCTGGCATATATATTACAGAATTACACTTCGGATGTTTCTTAGCTGTAAAACATACCTTATGTTCAAATGGCATTTTATCAAACTCTTCTATCAAATTATCAGAACAACCGAAATCTGTATCAGAGAACTTAACTATCATATTGTTCCAATTTATACGTCTCATTCGGCGATTCCATTTTTCAAGCGCCTCCTCCTCCAAATGATAATGCATAAATACAATTTCGATATCTGTATCTCCTAAAACACCTAATATATATTTAGGAGATACTATATCTTTATATTTTGATTGGTCATGACTAATGAAATGAAGAGGTTGTGATAAATTATATTTCAAATTACGGAGTAAAGCTATATATTCTGGAGCATACATATATAAACCTATAAAAGGAGAATTATACTTTATCCTACAAGACTGATACATAAAGCCTCCCCAACAGTTATTACTTATAATTGTAACCTGCTTGTTGCGTATAGCCAGATGACGCAGGATTTCTTTACTTGCATAATAAGAAGAACGTGCCCCCCCAACTAAAGAGCATCTGATACTCATCAAAAATAATCCAAACTTAATCTTTGTTCTGACCGATGCCCCTTTCAGATATCTCCATTTAAAATTCTTTTTAAACTTAAGCAAACTGTCATTCAACAGTTTATATGCTACAGCTTGATCCTTTTTGTCTAATTGTGGAATCCGCTTTTTCTTCATGTCACGGCATGTCACATAAAAAGCATTATATATATTTACGATAATAGTGTCATCCACATTTTCATATTTGGCAAGCCACAACAGTCTCTCGTTTGTCACCAAGTAATCCATCATCTTCAACGATGGCTTTCTGGTAATAGAGGAGTCATCTATACGGTACATATAAATCGCTGAACACAACGCCGTTCTCCGACTTTTTAGATACAACAAGCGTGTTATATACTCATCAGAATTAAATTTGCTGTATGATGCCTGTTGTACTGTATAGTATTTCTTCGCCAACGAAGTTCTTATCATTTGCCAACCATGCAATTGCCAAGGAATAGTCATGGCAAAAGCCTTCTTTCCATCCTCTATAATCATGTCGGAAGAAAAATGATGCTGTACAAACATATTGGGCAGTTTTTTAGTGTTGCCATATCCAAACTCCACATCAGGTACAATACTGTCTGCATCCGTTTCTTCCGCTCTTGCCAGCATCTTCTCCACATAATCAGGAGCATACGCATCATCACTATCCAGAATTGATACATATTCTGTATCAGCAATTTCTATAGCACGGGCACGGGCCACTGCTGGACCTGCATTCTCCTGACAAATTAACTTTATACGTGAATCTTTCTTGCAATAATCCTCAACAATAGCTTTTGAAGAATCCATAGATCCATCATCAATACAAATCAATTTCCAGTTATTGCTTGTCTGAGCCAAAAGAGAGTCTATCGACTCATGCAGAAATCGCTCTGCATTGTATATCGGCATTAAAACTGTTACTTTCATATCGATTTTTTTTATAAATAAATTCCAACCAATTTACCTGTTTTCATGAAACCTTAAAAAAGAACTTTATTCTTTCCATACATATCTTTCCAAGTATCATTGAAATCCAAATTGATGGCATAACCAATAATGTACCTCCCCAATAACAATTGCGCAGATATTCTCCCGTAAATTCTATATTCCATAGATTTCCGATTCTTGTCAGTAGAGGTATTGCTATAAAGTAGAGATGGAAAAGGACATAAAAATGAAATCCTAAGATAAATAATGACTTGTTGCCCATATTACAGATAAAATCTACAATATAACATTTAATGCGACTTAACAGATTACTAAACCTGAGACACAAAAATATACCTAACAATGAACCAATAAAAAATGAAACCGGGTGATAGAAATCTAATGTCGAGACATTAGGTCTAATCGCAAATGGCAAACAACAAACAATAAATCCTACTAATGCCATTGCTATAAATAAGCTTTTAGCATGAACTATAGTATCGTATAATGTAGTGTTTAAATATTGCACATTCCTTGATAAATATCCAAGTACAAAGTAAAACTGCATCAAAAGGGCTTGTGTAACCCACAAAGGAAGTGCAATTTGGAATCTACAAAGCAAGATACCGATGCTCCCCCATAATAATGAGCCAATTAGCATTCTTTTGGGCTCTGACGCCCAAGTAAACAAAGAAGAAATCCTGCTCAACAGATAGCAACCAAAAAGACAAACCAAGAACCAAAGCGGTGAAGTTGCTCCATCAAAAAGAGCGAATACAGATTTGACATTTACGGTATGATTAAACAATAAATCTCGCAACACGTTGGAAGTATTTCCACAAATAGCAAAAAAGAAATATGGAATAATTAAAGTCCTGATTTTCTTATATAATCCCATTTTTCTGTCTTCATTGAGATGAAAAAACATTCCAGACAAGAAGAAAAACAATGGCATATGAAACATATAAATAGGAGTAACAAGCCACATGGGTATTGGTACATGACCTAAAACAACTAAAAAAATTCCTATCCCTTTTGCTATATCGATTGTAATATCTCTCTGACTCATTTTACCTTTACTATTATTTTATTGATTATAAGACAGACATAACCTATTATATCAAATCTCCACGCAACAAACCTCAATGCCTGTTTACGGAAAAATGGTAGTCCTTGCAAAATATCCAAATGCTTATCTACTTCAGGAAACAAAGCTCTGTATTTATTGAAATCACGGTAACGAGAATCAAAGACAAAAATGTCCTTACAATAGAACATACAATTTATCAATGATGGATAAAGTGCTTCATATATCCCAACTCGCTTTAGTTCTACAATAAGACAATTCAACATACTTGCATAATCTGTCTTGAATTTAAGAGTGCTGAACTTGTTAATTGCAGAATTCTCATTAGACATATTATAATGATACAAAACATTGTTCACATAAGAGAATCTGGATGAATAACATATAAACTTACTAACGAACAATATATCTTCGGCTGTTTTTAAAGATGCCTCAAAGCATATATGATTACCTTTGATTATTGAAGCCCTAAACAATTTATTCCAAAGTACTGCAGAAAATTTTGAATCCAAAATACCTCTTAGCAATCCCTCTCGAGTCATGTCAGACAAATCGCAAGGATGATCTGTATCAGAATTTAATCGGTTTTCCACATAATCACACCAAACTAAGTCTGCATTTGTTTTGTCAGCAGCATTATATAACTTTTCAAGATAATCTTTTTCTATATAGTCATCAGGATCGATGAAAGCAACGTAGTCAGTACTAACCATATCCAAAGCCTTTTGCCTGGTCTTGCTTACTCCTTGATTATTCTGATGAACAACAACAAACCGCTTATCTTTCTCAGCATAATCATCACAAATCTCACCTGATTGGTCCTTACTGCCATCGTCTATTAGAAACACCACATAGTCTTGCATTGACTGTGATAAAATACTATCTAAACAACGGCAAAGGTATTTTTCAACATTATAGACAGGTACTATAATGCTAATTTTCTCATTAAACATTAAGATTATTCTTATTATTACTTCTTCATCTGTATAGAACCATGTATTTTATTTCACGGTTACTATTATTTTCTTTCTAAGTATTTCTTTTTCATCCAATACTTTATTATAAATAATTTCTTTTTCTTACCTTGAATGAAGTTGTTAGCTTTCAAAAATGAGAGCAAATTTAATAATTCGCAAAACGAAAGAACTTGAAAATAATGAAATATGCTATTATATGTTTTTTGTATAAAATCATTCGTAGCATAAGTTAGCATTTTATTCTGCCAATACGAACCATCTGAAGAAATTGCAGCAAAGAAATTCCTATAATATAAACACATTTTTTTTCTTGCCTCCAACTTTTGTCGCAACGTACTATCATTTTCTATAGTACTGATATTTATTCCAGACCATCTAAAAGAAAATTCAATTCTTTCAGTAATAGCGACTCCATTTATGCTTGCTTCATTAGTGGTAATTTCATCACTACCCCATGCCAATGGTAATTCATAAAAACCATTTTTGAATAAGGCCTTCTTACGAAAAACATAGTTCCCTATACATGGGATTTGGACTACGCTACAAGAATTAAACAAGAACTCTATTTGAGATTCGTACTCTTTTCTTACAGAATCTTCTTCTAAAATCTGCTTACCATCAAAGCGTTTTACTCTTGCCCTTATCAAATCAACCTCAGGATACTTCTTTGCCAACTTATCCACCTCTTCCAAGAAAGTTGGCTCATAAACATCATCATCACTGGCAAGAATCAGATACTCCGTATCGCACATATCAACCAAGAGATTCCAATGCGATACGAGGCTCTTGCTTCCCATATTCACCTCATTACGTCGATATGAGAATCGAGCATCATCCCCACACACCTTATTATATATTGACTTCAAATCATGTGGTGAACAATCATCTGATACCAACACCTTGAAATCTTTCAAGGTCTGTGATTTAATACTTCTCAATGCTACCTCTAAAAAGTCGGGCTTATAGGCAGGGAGAAGAAATGTATATTTAATTTGATCCATCTTTATTTTATTGATATTATTTAAGATAAGTACTAACCTTTCTGTTTTATATTTAAAGACTCGAATACAGCCTTAACAAAAGGAACTACAAGGAAATTATTATCTATCTCTGGTAATGATTCTGATAACAATAGATACTGGCTGAGAAAAGACTTATCATAAGTATTCTTTTACCTTCGCGCCCAAAATCCAGAAAGTCTAAGTTGATTAACGGATGTTAAGGTAAAAGAATACTGACACTTTATTTTGATTTCTGTAAATCTATATACGCTTGAAACAACTTCATAAAGATTTCATCTATTAAAATCAATATAGCAAAACGAAAGAAGTAACTATGATAACCAAAGTCAGAACTGGCCAAGGCTTTCAAATCAGGTTTGTTCACTTGATAAGACAATGTGTTGTGAGCACATCGGTTACGATGTCTATAGACAATTTCCTCGTATTTTGCTTTTAAAGGAGGTTGAAACAATTGATAAGAATTTATATGCGGTGGATATTTTATTTGATTGAAATTTAAAAATGAAGAATAATGTGTTTTGTAAAACTGATATTCTCGACTCTGCCATATACATAATGCAGAATTACGATAAAGAGTATCAATTTCATTAAGAGCATTAGTACAAAAAACCACATCTATCAATGATGATGGCTCAAAAGACGGCTTTTCCTTTCTGATAATTTCTATCAAGTCATTGAATATACTGCTTTTACAACTATAAGAGGAACATTCTCCATACTTTTTCTTATTCAAAAACTCATAACGATAGTCATAATCCAATGTTGCCAATTCCCAACAGATACACTTCATCTTTTGTTCTTGCGCCCCTGTCATTTTCAAAAACAACGATTGCATCAAGTATTCCCCCATAGGATAGGAGTCTATACCAGAGCCAATGGCTCTACAAGCAGCAATACCATCCTTTAATATTCTAATTAAAGGAGTAAGAATAAATTCTGAATGTTGGCTAATGTACATAATGTTCAAAGATATTACATGATACTACCAAACGTTTGCGGATAAATCCTATTCTGTTCGCATTTTTGGAAAAAGCGATATCACTTCTGTCATCTCTTACTTGCCGTTCTACGTCGTCCCTTAAAGTTCTCATCTTACCGCGAACTACTCTTCTTAAGTCATCATTCAATTCTGTACCTTTAAAAAGTATTTGATAGATAAGACCGAACAACCAATAATCAGCCTCATACCATGCATTAAAAGATGTTTTATCTTTCAACTCTATCAATGGCTTTACCTTTACCAAAGCATCACGAAGTTTGGTAAATCTTTCTTTCCAAGCACCATTAGGGAAAAACCTATCAAAAGAAAATCTTTCGAACTTATCTGTTCTGTCTTCTTGTTCTATTCCAAGAATATAAGAAACATAATCTGCGTAAAAACTTTCACGAGAGCCATAAGCTGAATATCCAACCATCACATCCTTAGCGTCATCTGGACGAATCGAAACTACATACTGTGACAAGATAGCTAAATATCTAACAAAATCAATTTTGCTTGGCTGTAAGTCTTCTATAATTCTCAAATTTCCAAAGACATCAGTTCCATCATCACATTTACCTTCAAAATACTTTATAAGTTCCTGATTCTGATAGTATAAAGACTTACGACTATCAATAGGCTCTAATTTCTTTCCAAAGTAATTAATATTTCTGAACATTTGAGAGAAACTCTTCTGAACTTCTGTAACTTGCGCTGTGTCAGGAACGACATAAGAAAATCCAAGATAAGTTTTATTGAAGAATTCATCAGTAAGTCCTGAAATCAAAGTATCTTCGGTTTTAATGTATCTTTCGTCTGTACGCATCTTACTCAAAATTTCCAACTTACTTTTTCCATATTTCAATAAATCAGAATATTGCCATAAAAAGCCCTCCGAAGATGTTTTGCTTTCATCGTCAGCAGCACTGTCATCTTCACTTGCCACCTTAGCACATTCACCTGTTTCAAATTTCTTTTTATCAGGGAAATAGCCAAGATAAGCCAATAATAAAGATGTTAGTCTTTGCTGACCATCCAAAATTAAGTTTTGCTTGGTCGTTCCATCATTATACAATGCAATAGTAACTGGTTGCACAAATTGCCCATCGGATAACGATTGCAACAATCTTTTTACATCTTTCTCTCTCCAAACAAAATGGCGTTGATAATCAGGCAATACAATGTTACCTGTCAACATCATATTTATCCAATGCATCAAAGTGTATTCTCCGTAATATACTTTATTTTCCATATCTTTATTTTTTTTTAATATAGTTTCCAAAGTTATCACAACCAATCTTACCCTATAGCTGCTTTACCATCCATTTTAGGATAAATCGTTTCAGCCTTTTGAATAGTATAATTATTCTCTATTCCACGACAAAAAATAAAACTTGTGCGATTCGCTGTCGTATAAATCTTTTCCTTTGAATTCATTTCTAAAATTTTGTTGATTAATCTTCTTGATGGACGCCCTTCTTTCATTTCTTCAGGAGGACAAGATATAATAAATTCAGAAGCATTCAAACGAGATAGAATATCAGGATCTATATTTTTACAACTTCCATGATGAGGTAATTGAACAACAGAGAAATCAGAAGCATGATACCCTAGACTTTCCCAATAATCCAAAGCTTTATTCAAGGCTACCTTTCCTGCATCACCACCTGTAAACAAGAACTTATTCTTCTTCATTTTGCTTTAAAAATTCTACAATTTCGTCTAATTGTTCTTCTGTTGGAAACATGGGAATGATTGCATGAATGCGTATTTCTGCTTTTAAAGCAATATCATCTACCATTTCTTTTGTGATAACACTTTTGGGAGCGACGAATTTATTTCCATTGAAACCAACATACAAACTCTTGTTTTTTAACGCATTAATATCTTTTACATGCTGAGCATCATATTTTAATTCTTTTAAAAACTCCGTAATATCTTGTCCGGTACTTTTCTCAAAGAACTTCAACATGACACTTTCTGCCCCTAATGAAGTTTTTGTTTTTGATTGGTGGTCAAAATAGCCCAATGATTTTAAATAATGATGGTCTATATTTACACCACGTGAACTTTCTATAAGCGCGCCTAAAAGTATAATACATTTACCGACTTCTTCTATAGACAACTGATACAAAGTATAAGCCCTCGAATAATGTTCAAATATAGCCAATCCCTTAGCTTCGTCGAACAAGTCCCTCGCATTCTCCAATGCCAAATCAAAACCATTTTTTTACTCTTTGTATGCCAACATTTTCTTTTCTTTATTAAGTCCACAACCAAGGAAGTTGGTTGCGCAAATACATTTCAGACATTAAACTAAAAGCATTATCGGGATTTGCAAAGGCTTTGATGGCTACCTTCTCTTTTTCCGTAAAATCAGAACGAGATTCTTCCTGCCTATTCTTATTTAAAGAAAAAACAAAATCGCATATTCCCTGAAGATGCTTCATTCTTTGAAACAGCAACAACTCTGAATTCAATTTGAATTTCATGATTGTTTTTCTGCCTTTTTCTGAATTATCTTTGGGAGTAGCACGTTCATTATCAAAAGTCAAATGTTTTTGTATTTCTTCATCACTATCCAAACAAGGATTCAAAACTTCATCCTTAGGTATATCATTCTCTGTAGGACGCCCATCATTACATTCCTTAGTGGATAGGTACAAATTACTCCATTCAAAAGCCTTACTTTTATCTATTGAGACTTCCACCAAATGATCAACTTCCTTAGGAAGACCTTCTATCTTCTTTTCACTATAGAAGCATTTTCCATGAGAAATATTCATCAAAGCATCAAGTATATCCTTATGGGCATATTGTTTAGAACTGGGGCGTGCCTTTCCACTTTGAATAAACTTTTCTGTCCATTCTTTCTCTTTTTTAATCAGTATTTCTGGTTTATACAGTCTTTCTATATGTCTCATACCTAATTTAATCCTAATTGCTCACCAAGCTGATAAAAAGAAAAATATGCTTGATTTAATTGAAGAAGTTTTTGTTCTATTTTCTTTTTAAGCTCCCCATCCCCATCTTGCATTGCCTTTTCTCTGTCAGCCATTAATTTAGTTATTTTTTCACCAAATGGCCCTACACCAAAGACTTGGCTCATTAACACCTCATCAACAGGCATATTTGAATAATTATCAGAAATATCACTAACTTGCGAATAATCATCCATAGACTCACACACAAAGATTTTTGGATTATCCACAGAAGAAATAACAAATGGAGAATGAGTTGTAATTATCAATTGCAACTTTGGAAAATACTTTTGAATTAACCCTATTACTTTCTTTTGCCACTTCGGATGTAAATGATTCTCGATTTCATCAATCAACAACACTCCATCTATCTCACCAATCTGGTCTATAGGGCGATTAGTTAAACAACAAATACCATAAGCTCTGTATAAAGTTCTAACCAAATGTGTAAGGATTAAAAGATTTCCCATACTCAACTTTTCGATAGATAGTTCTTTTCCTCGAACCTCTACTATAGGTTTTAAGTTTGCTCTTGAAACATACATAAACTTACCAACAGCCAAACAATCAGTAATCATATCTGACAATATTGAGTAAAGCACTTCACCGGTTTTACTTTCAGTCTCATTTTGACTACCTCTTAGATAATCAGCCCAACAAATAAATTGATTTATATCATAATTATTAAAAACCCTTTCAAAAGCTGTTTGCAAAGGTTTATCAACTTTTATGATATCAAGGCTCTTTATATCAAACTTATCCGTAGACAAATCAGGACTCCAATAATCTAAAACATAATTTTTTATGGGTTGATCTTCTATGCTAGAAAATGATTTTGAATATTCAAAATCATTTGTAGCTAACTTATATCTGCCATCATTTTCCATGTATGATGTTGCCTCTATTGTTTTATCCTGCTCATCAACACTCAATGTCATAGCCATTCTGAAATCATGTTGATCAGCAATAATATTTCTATCAATTCCCCACAATCCCTTAAACAACATACGTAAAGAGTCTATAATAATAGACTTTCCTGTTCCATTCTCTCCTGTAATTAGAGTTACAGGAAGTTTCCCACTTGCATTTGGAGTACAAGGAAATTCTAAATGCAGTTCCTTAAAAGGTCCTACATTTTTTAATGTCAAATCTTTAATGTTCATAGAAATTCATTAATTAATTTGATTAATTGCTATCAGGCAAAACTCGAACAGCAATAATTTAAATTATAGTTTTAACCAATTGTTTTTAATCTGCTTATTACAATTTGCAATTCCACATGTCACTACCATTGCTACAATGAAATAAGCAATCCACCATCCCTGTTGCGAATGTTCTGTGATAACAGGAAATTCTGCAAGCCGCTCTATTGGCAAGCCATAGACACCTATAATCAATAATGAAACCAGTTTGAAAGCAAGGAAATGCCATGTAAGAATCGTAAGGGTATTCTTACCTATGAAATCCAAGACTTTAGCACATATACCATGCGAAGATTTCATCTTATCAAACAAAGAATAGAAACTCCATGAAGCAAGTACTGCGGTTATAATATATGGAATAAACCGCTTGTTGCTATATGAATTCTGATCCATAGCCATATTCCAAACAAAGGAGCCTATTAATGTTATTGATAGCGACAAAGCTATTTGCCAATTGTTGAAAGGCTTTATCCTATACTTCGCCAGACTATAGCCAATATATATCAATAAGGCTGCGGCAAAGGCTTGCGATGAGATATTAATGAATGGAATCTGCCAACACGTTTTATTTAAAACAGTACATATAATTATCAAAATTGCCCCCCCACATAGCGGCTGCTTTACATATCGGATCACAAGCCATACAATGAGAGATCCGAAAAACAAAGCATTCATAAACCAGTAGCCACCGAGAAGTTGCTCATGTCCCTGCATCTTGAATATGATAGATGTTGCAAGGCTTAAAAACTCCGAGGGAGCATAGAGATGAGACACATATTCTTTCCATCCATATTGATCGCTATAAAGATGCAGGTTGAAGCATACATTGTGCAGTAACAGGAATAGTAAGCTCCATTTCACATACGGCCAATAGATACCCTTCACCTTATTATATATGTATTGCCGAGGAGCAGACAGATATTTTTCTTTAAAGCAATAACCTGAAGCGATAAAGAAAAGGGGCATGTGAAACATATAGATGAAATGATTTATATGAAGCGTATTTCCTGAATGTCCTAAAACCATTAGCAGGATTCCTAATGCCTTGAGATAACCGACAGAGGGATTATAGTTTTTCATATATTTCCAGTCTATTTTTCCTCAATGCCTCTAAAGAGTAATGTTTGCGTGTCATCATATTAGCATTTTCGGCAAATTGATGGCGCAAATCAGGATTTTGCAATTTCAAAATGCTCTCTATAAATTCGTCTGGCGTATTTGCAATGAAGCAATCCTGACCATTAACAACAGGAATTCCTTCTGCCCCCACCGAAGTGCTGACGAAAGGTACACCCTTGCTCGAAGCTTCTAAGATTTTCATTCTTATACCACTTCCTATTGTAATTGGAACAATCATCGTACTGTCCTTAATGGCAGCATAAAGATCATCCACAAATCCGAGGAAATGGACATCCTTATATTTCAATGAATACTCCTTGATGCGGTTTTCAGACCAATTGCCAATAATATCAAACAGCATATCAGGACATTTCTCTTTCAAGTGCGACCAACAATTTTCCAAAAACCAGGTTACACCCACAAAGTTTGGATTATGAATCTCTGGTCCAATAAAAGTCAGTCGTTTTCCATCTCCCTTGTCCTCTTGAATATTTTTTGATGAGTCTATGATGGCAAAAGATGAATATACAGGCGACTTCACACCTGCATCAACCAATTTCTTTGCATCAATAGGTGAAAGGGTTATCACTTCATCATAAAGATTGAGCAAACGGATTTCATTCATGTCCGCAAAAACCTTACAAGCCTGTGCATAAACAGAATTATCCATTTTCTCTATTTCCAGTTCACGCCTTACAAATCCCAACTCATGATGAACATATATTTTTTTTATACCATCTGGTACCGCCAATACATCCGAAATGCGCCATGGCATTTCTATTTGCAGAATATCAATATGATATTCCAAACAGGTACGATGGATAAGTTCTAACCAGTCTTTCTCTGCAGGTGTTATTGTTGTCTTCCACCAATTGCAAGTATTCTTAATAGGATCTACGGGAACAAGAACCGTCTTTATGCACAAAATCTTCTTCAAGAGGCTTTTCGACTTTCGCACAACCTTTTCCATGAAAGTCTCTATATGAACCTTGCTCAAGAGCGGAATTACATGGACATTCGGAATACGTTTCAGAAATTGTTTTACTGACTTATGATAATGCTCATCATCAACGGCTTGAAACATTACAAAGATATTGTAATCGTCTTTAACGGCTGCTATACCATTATATAAAGCCTGATGCCCTCCACTCTCCATTGGATATGGGAGAAAAGGAAGAACGAAAAGTAAGTTTTGTTTGCTGTTCATTATTTATTTTTTAAAGCTGTTTGAAGGAAAGCAATTGAATCTTTAGCCCTTTGATTAATTCTATCATTGATAGCAACCCAATCAATATTCTCAGAATCTGGATTATATTCCAATACTCGTTTCAGAGAATCAAATCTCTCATTTCCCCTAAAAGGATTATTCATCAACTTTACTGGTTTATTGAATATAATAGAGAATACAAAACCATGAAAAGAGTCTGTGACGATATATTCTGAATCCAAGAAAGAACGCAACCATTGTTCTATTGAAAACATCTGGTCTGAGTTTATTGACATCTTGAATGGTTTTAGATTACGTTTTTCTGCTTCCTGACGAATCACAGATTCTGTATTTTCGTTACTGTCAAGAACATAACAAAACATATTACCTTTTGAAGGTTTAGTATTACCATTTTTAATGATGTCGATATATCTTTCTTTATTTAGAAGAAGTGTAGGATCTAAAACGAGTGATGGTTTGGGAGATTTCCACCCGTACCCCGCAATTAATTTTAAGCCAGAATCTTCTCTAACTGATGTAGCATCAAAAAGATTGTATAGTTCCCCAAGTTCCTTGATTTCCTGATCGGTCAGTTCATTTTTGTCTGTACCAAAAGAACATCCATATGCTATACGTTTTACTTTTTCCCCTCTAAGGAAATCAAAGAAAAGAGAAGAGAAAGGATAGCAGACTGTCATTTTCTTGCGCCAAACTTGATCTGAACCAACAATATATGCATCAAAATGCCTGTATTTGCACAACTCTTTATAAGAAGTAATCTGCTTGGTATGCTTAACATACTTATTGTAAAAAGGCAAAGCTGACTTATTGTCATTTATAAATCGCTGCTTATTATGTCTTTCGGGATAAATACCAGTATTCCAATCTTTCAAGATTTTACGCGCAATCCTTTTTCCCAATGTATATAAAGGAAAACGACCAGGCATCTTCGTACTATACCAAGTAAAACATACATTAAGATGAGTTACGTCATACCCCATATCTTGCAAGACTTGCATCAGAGCGTAACGTTGAAGATTTCCCCCATAATTGTTGTCAAATGGAAGATTAAGTAATGCTATTTTCATTTATAAAACTTATCTTTAATCCTTGTAAACTTATGAGCAACAATACTAACCATTTTATCGCGCATTGATTTATCCATACCTATTGTTATACTAGCAACACCCACCATTATTATAGATATTATAGCATTCAATATGACTCTAAAAACTCCTGGTTCTAAAATTTTATCATACACAAAATATGATACAGAACAAGCGAGAACCGCAACACAAATACATCGTATATGGACAGCTAACAGATAGTTTGGAATAGAAAATCTGATATAATGCCGTAAAACAAACACTCCGATTATGTCACTCAAAAATATAGATATAATTGCTGCAACAAAGACACTTTCAGGCACTCCACCAAGTTTTAGAAATATATATGATATAGGGAATGCTAAACACATACATATACCAACTGTCACATTTGAGAGTAAAAGTTTTCCGGTAGCATGCAATGCTGTACCTCTTGATTCTTTCCAAGTATTAATCAAACAAAATATAATAATCAAAATCAAAAATGACTCGGTATGAGCAGGATATTTACCCAACCACCACGTAAGTAATTGTTTGGATTCCAAACAAACAGGTAATGCTATCATTAACATTAAATAAAACGAAAAACAAGCACCCTGTTTGACTAATTTAAGCATACCATCAATATCACCAGCTGCATAAGATTTTATTATTTGCGGTTTAACGGCAGTCATGAAACCTCCACTGAATTTACCAACATGCCCTTGAACTTGATAAGCAATGCCTCGAGCTGCATTTACAACTGGACCAAAGAAAGTATTAAGCAATAAATTTAAGCCTTCTCCTTGGGCAAGTCCTGCTATTTGTCCGATTAAATCTGAACCAGCATATGAAAACATGTTTTTATAAAGTTTTTTGTCTTTACATATTTTAATTGATGTTTCTGAATAGTGTCTTATGCAATATATCCTATAAAAAACTAAACACGCTAAACTCTCTATAAAAGTAAGAGAAGCATAAAATACCATTTTATCCGTTGGAGAGATAAATATCAAATATGCATTAACCAACTTAAAGATACCATCAACCAACGTAAAATAGGCATAAATCTTCATATTCTCATGGGCTATTAATGTTGCATTATAAGGAACTTGTGATAGGAAAATAGGCGTACCTAAAACTGATAATTGATATACAAACATAGATGCACCAAGCCTCTCTTCAGGAATAACCATCTTGTTATAAAAGAACCATAAGCCAACTGTTTCTCCTAAAATTACAATAACAATGGCAATCATTATATGCACAACAAGAGCGGCATTAAAGACCTTATTCAACGCAACATAATCATTACGCCCTAATTCAAATGTTATAAATCGCGAAGTGGCTGCACCCAAACAACCATTAAGGAAACCAAACATCGCAGTTATACCACCTACTACATTTATAAGACCAAAGTCTACTTCTCCAAGAGAATTTAATATCACTCTTGAAGTAAATAAACCTATAATCATCAAAACCAACATTCTGGCATAGAGATATAATGTGTTTTTTATTATCCTTTGTTTATTTTCTGATATTTGTGACATACTGAAAAATTACTATAATAGAATTCTATTTTTAACGACTAAAACCTATCTGACTGATTTATTCATACTGTTTTCACGTATTAACTAAACTTTGAAAAACTTATTACCAATAGATGATAATCAAGAAAGATAAGATCCATAGAAGAATACTTAATTGTATGAATCTATCATGTAACAATACTTTCGTTGGACTACCGCTTTTGACATCAACTATTGTTAATTGCAAATATCTGAAAATACCAGCAAAAACAAATAAAACCGTTAAATAAAGATATTTTGTATGTAATCTTGCTATAACATCAGGTGATACTGTATACATTATATAGGATACAACCATTATACAACTTGTAAGTGTTACGGCAGAATTCATAAATGCAAGATTGTATCTATTAACATTTTTCCTTGGCTGTACCCCTGTATTTTCATACAAAACGACATCATCTCGACGCTTTGCAAAAGCTAAAAATAGTGCTAACAGGAAAGTCATTAATACTATCCATGAAGATAATTCGATTTCTGTAACGATACCACCTACAAAAATTCGCAATACAAAACCTATGGAAATAATAAACACATCAACCAAAGCAAGGTGTTTTAGTTTAATGCAATATGCTACATTCATTAAGAAGTACAAAATAATTAAACACATCAATTCCACCTTATGATTACATAACAAAGCGCTTAAAAGCGATGCGATAATTAAGATAATCATGTACAGGTATGCTTGAGCAATTGTAACCTTACCCGATGCGATGGGTCTTAATTTCTTTTTGGGATGTAATCGATCGGCCTCTACATCATATATATCGTTAAAACAATAAATAGAACTTGCAATGAAACTGAAACTTATAAATGCAATAAAAGCATTTATTAAAAGTTTATAATCAAACAAAGTGCCATGAAAGAATAATGGCAGAAATATAAAAAAATTCTTAGCCCATTGTTGTGGACGAATTAATTGCAAAAATGATTTCATATTAAAAAGTCAATCTATATTTTCTTTAATTGTATTAATTCATAATTCTTTGAAGCCCTTAATAACTTTATTTCTGTTTTTATTCCATAATGGATATCGAGCAGTTCCTTTATGATTTGCACTTGCTCTTCAGCTTCTTTCTTCACCAATATTGGTAAGCCATTGGAGAATGCTGTTAAATGACGATATTTTAAATCCTCTTCAGGAAATATTTGAAGCCATCCCTGAATAACAGTTTTATTGGCTATCGGACTATTTGAAGAATGGAAAGCTTCTGGATCTATACATGATGGGACTGGCATATAAACCTTCTGATAAGGTACCTCATTTAATATACTTTCAGTTTCTTCCAAAATTGCCATTTTGTCTGGAATACACTGATATACTTGCTTAATATGTTTTGTAAACTGAAGACAGAAACATAAGGTAAATATTATATAGCATAAGCGATAATGCTTAAATTTTATGCCTAATATGATAATAACTGCAAAAACGAGAGAAAAAAGAGCACCAATAAGAGCACGCTCTTTCGCTTCACTTTGTCCCATCATAAAAAGGTTGGCAAAAGCGAATAACGCAGAAGTTGCAAGTAATAAGATTAATCGCTTATTATCCTTACTCATAAAAAGAGATATGCCCCCCCATAGAATCAACAAAACAACCCCCAAAAAGCCAAAGGACAAATAAAAATGGACATATGATCGAATGTTGTTTTGAATATTCTTCCATCTATATTTCTTCATCATTGATGCATAGTTGACCATCTTATCTACAGTCATAATATTTGTATCGTATATGCGATATTTTTGAAATAAATCATATGAAAGTTTGTCTTCTTTATTACTAATATGTTCACTAAGTTTGTAAGAAAGTGGATTATCCGCAATATAACATCTTGCAGCATCGAATTTCTTAAACTCATGCCATTCTGGTGTGGAATTATATCTAATATAATCGGATCCAAATGTTATAGCAGACAACAATATAAAAAAACAAGAAGGTACTATATATTTACGTACATTGCTTAAAGATACTCCTTTATTTAAAAAAAATATCGGAAGAGCTATAAAATAAGGCATCAAAGCTCCAAACAAACGAAACTGTGTTGCAATGAAGAATACAAGAGCCGCATAAATCAAATTTATTCGATTCTTATATCTATAAAGCAAAGCCATAGAAGCAATAGATAAATCTGCAGCCAAAAAAGTACTCTGAGGAGACAGAGCCATATAAGTATGAGTAAATAATATCAAGGAAAGACCAAGATATTTAATCTCCGCTTTGATATTCGCCCATAATATTTTCTTGGTTATAATAGCAATTGACAATATAAAGAAGAAATAGTATAATAAAGAATACCATTCTATATTTACTGTTATGCTATACAAAAAAGCTATAAATGATCCATAAAGACTTCCTACATACATTAACGAACCAGATGGAGTTCCTGTATAAGCACCAGAAGTCATAAAGATATAACGAGGATCATCTGCAGCTGACCAAAAAATATTGAAACAGACTGGAATTATAGCAAATAATATTATTGTTAATAACAAAATAAAGTGTTTCTTTTTCATAAAATCTAATCTAAATTTAATAGCTTAATCATAAATGCTTGTGAAATAGGATTAGGACCAAAATATTCACTATAATAATTACATCCTCTTATAGGACCACTACTATTGTATAATATACCATCATGCATATATTTACTATATCCTAAGACCTGCTTTATAGAAAACGGTATTAATTTCTTATTATACATATAGTATAGACAAGGTAGTGTTGCAGATAAGTCAACTCCTCCTTGGGAATAAAATTGTGAAAAATTACCAGACCATTTACTGTTTAATTGAACAATGTTTTCATTAAACAGTTTAATGTTCCTTTGGGCCTTTAATGATAAATCTTCAATGTTTACAGAAGACAATCCACAAAGATACCATGATACACCTCTACCCCAGTTACAGCTTCCTAATTTAATATGAGGCTGAGTAATAGAGTATCCTTGAGCAGGAATTCCGGTATCTCCATCTACTCCATATTCATTATATATATTCAGTTGTTTTAATGCAAGCTGATATGCTTCTTTATTATTGAACGTTTTAGAATATGCACTTAAAAATGGAACACACATTCCTATACCATCCACATTTGAAATCTCTCTCAAATTGTGATATACGATTCCGTACTGTGAGTCCTGGCTTTTTATCCATCTATACATTTTCGTAGCATACGCTTTGTACTTCTGTTTTTGACTAATCGAATATAACTGACAAGCTACAACTCCATTGATAGCTTGATCTGTTACATGAATTTCTTGATTTAATATTTCTTTTTTAAATATGCTCTCTATTTTATTTATCAACTGTTTATCTTTAACTTTGATAGCATATTCTAAAACGGCATGAATTAACCATCCTTCTTCTGAGGAAGAGAATGGCTTAAAACCTTTTTTACCAATGAGGTTAAAATACAGGTTCTCTTTAGGCGTGCCATTAACTGTAGGTGTTTGACTCGTCCAACCGGTTGTTGCCCACTCTAAGCTGGCAGGAATTATTTGATCATAAAAATCCCTTTTATTAGTCAAATGTTTACCTTCAGTATTACAGATTTTTGCTAGTTTTTTCTGCTTCCAATAGAACAAGCCATCGGAAAGCAAGAAAAACAGATTCAGAACAACTGACAAAAATAGTGTAATACTTAATCCTATAACTTTTTTCTTCATCTTTTAGTATATTAAGTTGAAATCAAAAAGACATATTTTATATAGACTTTTTGCAATTAACAGTTTGTCATACAGATTCCTCATGATCTATATTTTTCAATATTATAAATGAGTAGTTATTGAAATTAGATTCATTAGAATGAAAATTCAAACATAACTCATGCGCCCAAATTTTCTTCCATAAAATGATGCTTACTCTTTCGTACTCTTTAGCACCTAAATTGTTTGAAAGATAAACTATATTGGAGTATTGTCTATTTTGTTTTCATTTTGTGCTTTCACCATCAATGCATCGCAAAGAGCATTAAAGAAAAAGGTATCATCTTCTATTTGCTCAATTATTCCATTGATAGCTATCTCAACTCGTCATCTGTATATTTAAATGTTAGAGGCTTATTCGTAAAATACGTAACCCTCATACTATGTATATTTTGAAATTTAAAATATCAGCAAGAACATCCTCTGTTTAGAATTTCTGCAACTCGCTTAATTCTTGGTCGGTCATAATGATAACTACATAAATATTTTATC
>ERZ1023619.58-NODE-58-length-33616-cov-12.983016_pt1 | contig 33616 bp, 33 predicted proteins | sample MGYA00380329_ERZ1023619 | MGnify/ENA primary metagenome ERZ1023619 (study PRJEB33179, sample SAMN07448976) | human gut metagenome | biome: Human-gut; feature: Human associated habitat; material: Faeces | host: Homo sapiens | place: India: Bhopal | collected...
AAGGAGAGTAATGTCTTAACTCCCTTAACTCCTCGAAAAAACATTAACCATTAAAAAAATTAAACCATTATGAAAAAAGAAACATTAAAAAACATCATCAACTTCGTCATCACCGTTCTCACCGCCATTGCCGGCGCCTTCTGCGTCACCAGCTGCGGCAGAATGTAGACGAACCACCCCATCGTTTGTTAACCAAAAAAATCTAACGACAATGAAAAATCACCGTAACATCTCTCTCATCGTGCTGCATTGCAGCGCGACGAGAGTCACCCAGAGTTTCACCATCGAGCAGCTCGAAGCCTGCCATAAAGCCCGTGGCTATAGCAGCGTCGGCTATCACTACTACATCACCCGCGACGGCACCCTCTACCCCTGCCGACCCGAGAACGAAGTAGGCGCCCACGCCCTCCACTTCAACAAGAACAGCATAGGCATCTGCTACGAAGGCGGACTCGATGCCAAGGGTCGTCCTGCCGACACCCGCACCGAAGCACAGAAGATCACCATGGAAGAATTGCTCCGCAGCCTCTGCGTCGACTTCCCCGATGCCGAGATCCTCGGTCACTGCGACCTCCCCGGCGTCCGCAAGGCCTGTCCCTGTTTCGACACCCGCAAATGGCTCAAGGAGATCCATTTCCACATCTGAAACTCCTTAACTTCCTTAACTTCCTTACATTTTTTCTTTTATCATGCCTCCCGCTCGTGAGAGTCGGAGGCTTTTTTTATCAAAATTAAGCCAATCTTTTTGCATATATCGCATGAAAACATTATCTTTGCAGAAGATAAGCTGCACTCGGCAATTTGAAAGAAAATCTTTCATTGCGCTCATTTGCATTATCTTTGCAAAAGATAAGCATATTAATCAAGGAGAACCAAACATGACAGACATCAGCAACAGAAAGCTGCCGACAGGCATTCAATCGTTCAAAGAAATCAGAGAAGAAGGTTATCTTTATGTAGACAAGAGCGACCTCATCTGGCATTTGGCGAATCATGGCAAAAAGTACAACTACCTGAGCCGTCCCCGCCGTTTCGGCAAGTCAATTCTTATCAACACACTACAGATGTACTTCGAAGGGAGAAAAGAACTCTTCGAGGGACTGAAAATCATGCAGTTAGAGAAAGAATGGAAACAATATCTTGTCATCCGTCTCGATATGAGTCTGGCAGGAGCCGAACCGAAAAGAGTGTGGAGTTATCTTGATAATGTTTTTCACAACCTTGAATCGGAATATAACATTGCTGTGCGGCAGGATAGCTCTCTTGCTGTAAGATTCCAAAACATCATTGAAGGTGCATACAACAAAACCGGCAACAAGGTAGTCATTCTCATCGACGAATACGATTCACCGCTGCAACATTCATGGAAGACAGAACATCACAAAGCCTGCACCGAAGTCTATCGCGATGTCTTTGCAGTACTGAAGGCCTGCGACGAATACGAGAAGTTTGTCTTCATCACGGGCATCACAAAGTTCACGCAGATTTCACTTTTCTCCGTGCTCAACAATTTGACCAACATCAGTTTCCTGCCAGAATATGCAACCATCTGTGGCATCACAGAAGAAGAAATATCAACAAACTTCAAGCCAGAGCTGGAGAAAATGGGCGAAGTCAACAACTGGACATTTCAGGAAACTCACGACAAGTTGAAAGCCTACTATGACGGCTACCATTTCAGCCGCCGCAATATGACAGACATCTACAACCCCTATAGCCTGATCAACGCATTGAGCACACAAGAGCTCAGCAATTACTGGGCAGCATCAGGGGCCACTTCGCTGATACCGAAATTTGTCGACAACATGGAGCTTCGATTGAAGAACTTCGAGAATTGCCGTATCATGCGAAACACCTTAGAGACATCCGATGTCAGTGCAGGGGGTGCCGAGCTGTTCCTTTACCAGTCAGGCTACCTCACCATCAAGAAATACGACGAGTTTGGCTATACACTTGGCTTCCCCAACGAAGAGGTGAAACAAGCCCTTTACGACCAGGTTCTCCCATCCCTCGCCCTCCGTTCTGAGAGCGACCTCCAATCACTCCAAGCCAACCTGTACGCCCAATTAGGGACAGGCGAGACAAACGAGGCAATGAAGACCCTGAAGGCCTTGATAGCCGACGTGCCGTACAGCAATAAGAAACTCGCCTCCATGGACATGGAAGAGCGTTATCGTCTCATTATCAGTACCATCCTCAATGCTATTGGACTAAAGGTAGAAGTAGAGAAAATGATTTCCACAGGTAGAATCGACATGACAGTACAGACCTCCCGTTATATCTACGTAATAGAATTGAAATTGCAAAACAACGGAGGCAAGTCTGCTGCCACTCATCAGATTTTCGACCGCCAGTATCTGGAACCTTTCCTTGCAGACAGCCGGCAGGTCATCGGATTAGGCCTTGAGCTCGACGATAAAGGCAAAGGCCTCATAGATTGGCAAGAAGTCCAGCAGTAATTCCTGCATCAACAAGCCCCCATCAAGTATCGAGCACCCAGCAAGCAAGTATCAAGCAAACTGCAAGCACCCAGCAAACTGGAATGAGTACCAAGCCAGCATCGGGCAAACTATGAGCAAGCACCCAGCAAGCAACCCGTAAGCGATTTGTATCCATGCGGTCGCATACCGCAAAATGCAGCTCCGCTGCTGGCGAAGACCTCTGATGGTCCGCCAACCTTAAAGCGAAGCGGTTTGAGCACCGAGTAGGGCGGTTGGCACATCCCCTGTCCCCTGAGGGGAAAGGGGCTTGGGGAAAGCGGTGGAGCCCTCTTTAATGGTAAAGAGGGACGGGGTGATTTTAGAAAAAATCCCTCATTAAGGGTAAAGGAGGACTGGTGGGTTTTCGAAAAACCTCTTATTATGGCTAAAAAAGGACAGGTTGATTTTCTAAATAAAATCCTCCTCTTTTAAGAAAAAATATTATTTTGTCATAGCCAAAAACTATGACAAAATAACATTAGAATTATAAAACATTCTCTTCCGCAGCCATACCCAAGTCCTCCCTCTCCGGCAGTCTGTATCTCAGATCCCTGTCCTGGATGTAGATATGGTTGAGCGTGAACTCCAGCGACTCGAGCGTCTTCTCTCTCCTCTCCCCTTTCAGTTCACACTCCCAGACGGTGATGCAGTGCCACCCCATCCTTGCCAGCTGTTTCTGTTCCTCCCGGTCTCTCTCCTTGTTGCGTGAGATTTTCCTCTCCCAGAACTCCGTATTCGTCTTCGGCATCCTGAAGTATTTGCATCCTTCGTGACCGTGCCAGAAGCATCCGTTCACGAAGATGCACGTATGGTATTTGCGCAATACGATGTCTGGGTGTCCAGGCAGCCTCGGATTATTCACCCTGTACCTGAACCCCCTGCTCCACAAGTATTTCCGCACCACCATCTCCGGCTTCGTATCCTTGCTCTTAACGGCCGCCATATTCTTGTGCCGCTGCTCTATGGTCAAATGGTCTGACATTGGATATAAATAATTATCATTCAGAGTTTATTGAACGTTAAGCAAATCTTGTAAAGAGACTATCGAATTTGACTCACAGGAAACAACCTCTCTAAAGCCGAAACCTATTGAATGGAATTCTGCCAAAGACAAGTCTAAGACTAAGCCTCCATCCTTTATCCTGAGTCTTGAACTTTTGACAGAATAATAGCCTTCTGAGGCATTCTCAACAACATACATAAAGTAGTCAATAGAATCTAATTTGAAAATACCATTATTAATATCTAAAGGTATTTCAACAGACATCTTGCTGTGATGCTCATCATTATATAGTTCTCTGTCAACGATCACAACAAATACATTGCCAGATTTTTCTGGCTCATACTTCAATCCTTTCTGCGGAATAGAGTCCTTCACGTGCTCATATATGCTATCCTCCAGCAATATTTCCCTAAGATGTTTCTCCAGCAAATCACACTGAATAATCTCATTCTCATCAGTAGAAGGCAACAAGGGGAAAGCACCGATATTCACGTTTTTGATACTTTTATAAAAGTAACGATTATAGATTTCGTCACCCTCAACTCTTCCAGGGAAAAGAATATACCCACCTATAATTTCCTTCGCAGAAGGACGGACATCCGTCTTCATTGAATAGTAGATAGCATCACGATAACGATGCATTTGATTGATTGCATCTGGTAATGGGTAATCGGCAACATCAACAGTTACGCCTTCATCCAATTCACCATCCTTGGCATCATCCTGCACACGATACTTTGCATCATAAAGATATGTAAGAACAAAACCATCTTTCTTTTCAATGGTAACCACAATATCTGGGCGTTGTTCTGTTGTCGAAGTAGTAAATTCCTTTGTACGCCTATTATAAGTATGTTGGTACTCCAAGCGCACCAAATCACCATTCTTGACATTATCAAACTCTATAACATGAGTCATTTCACTCTTTACAATCGTATTGAGCATTTTACTTTTGTCCTCACGCACATGTTCAGATTTGTTCCAATCCAAATCAAGTACCTTGGCAATAAGGCGCTTCATAACTAAGAAACACCATATTTCATAGAGTTCCCAAATTTGCTTCGTTCCTATATCAGTCTGACCTTCAACAAGGTCAAGCGAATTTTTAAGCATCAGCCATGCCTTGTAAATTTGTGCATATCCTGTACGCTGCTGCAATATGCCACTTTCCTGGCGAAAACCTTCAAACTCACCAACTTTACGGAAAAAAGAAGAAGTTTCCATCCGTTTCAACGTTATCAGGTATCCCTCTAACATTTTTCGTTCCTCGGCATCCATTACTGTAGGAAGATTACTTAACTCGCCAAAAATCTCACGGAACTTCTTTCCTAATACATGAAGCGTATATTTTACAAAACGATTTTCACGAGTGTTGACAGTATTCTCTATTTGCTCATATCGGAAATAATGCATCTCCGCATCTTGCCCCATATTTTTATATCGCTCTTCCTCTCGCTGACTCCATCTGCGAATTCTGTCTGGTCGAGCATAATAAGTTTTACGAACAGGTCTGTTGTTAGGTCGTGACATAATAAACCTAACGTTTCTGAAATAATCGTCTACTACGCTCTTGAATATACTTAGCCAGATTATATGATTGTTTTTGACAGTTCTTTGAAGGGCAAAGCTGTTAAAAGTCAATGTCAAATAATCATATACATAGTTCTCATACTCCTGATTGATGAGAGCCATTATCTGTTTCAAGTCGTTCTTTGTATCCAGCTTCGGAGAAGCAACATACATCTTTAAATTCTCATGATGCAAAAAACCTTCTGAATCCCAATAGTCAAAAGCGAAGGAAAACATTCCGGGAGAATTCAAGAAATCTATGTCACCAACAAGAATGCCAGAATTGGTTGAACTTGGATAAAACTTAAAGTTATCACCAATACATTTCAGCTGATGCCGAACATGAGGATAACGTTTTTCTACGGATATATCCAACCCTTGCTTGAACTCGACAGCAAACTGATATTTGCATGTTTCAAACAGAACGGGCCATAATTGAGGCCATTCATCACATGGAACAATTTCATCGTTTTGCGCAACAAGATTTTTGTTTTCTGTTGCCAACTCACTCAACAACAATGTACCATTATGACTTGAAGAATAGGCACAATAAGTAGCTGCGGCATTTTTTACACGTCGCACAAACCTATCCCATGCATAATTAACAGACGCAGTACTTACTGTAATCTGATAATCACTGCACTCAAACTTCAACACATCCATATAAGCGTCTTAATTCCAGAAACTTGTAAATCCACTATGGTCTGAGCCAAAGCGCTTAATCATAAACTCTATCTTATCGTAGCTTTGTTCCCAGTTGTTTCTATCTGCTCGAGCACTCAGCTTTACCAAGCATGCGTCACACTTTTCATAATCACCTTCAATACGAGGCAAAACCTTCTGCATTAAGATATTATCAAATATTGAGTTCAAATCAGTATTGATCTGCACACCATCTTTTTCCTCTTCCTCTCCCATCAGTTCAGCTATTGTCTTTTTAGCACGATAGAGCAGGATTGTCTCATTCAGTATTCGGTAACTAATCTTGAAAGGAGTGCCTTCCAAATCAGAATTTATACTATTGATAAAGTCAATGATATGACTCTTATCTTCTTCTGAAAGTTCAAAACGGCCATCCACCAGCATTTCGGTAGCACGTACTTCATCGCTGATAAACAGTTCACCCCTCCGATAATTCTTTGCATAGCCAAGCAAGGCATCTGCCTCAAAGTAAGACTGGTCAAAATCCTCAACAATCGTCTCAAAAGTCATGGCTCTGTCGATTACCTTTCTTGAGAAGGAATTGGTTGTATCATCCATGTTGACGGTACCTATGATGATTACGTTCTGCGGAATAGTCAAACCATCACGCTTCAGTTCATCTACCAGCCAGCTCTGTTCGAAGAAATCGGATTCATCCTCCTCTGCTTTTTTAATTTTTGCAGTAAATTCTGTAATATCCTTCACTTGATTGATAGGCTTCAAACCAAGTTGCAAGAATATATTGAAATCATCTGCATAATCATTGGCATTAAAAACACTTGCTGGTACTATGGCATCAGTTACGACAGTACCATCTTGCTTTCGTTTTCTGGATTCTATCACACTAAGAAAGTCTGCAAAATACTCTTCTACAGGAGCAAGGTTCATCTCGTCCAAACAGACAAAGAAGGGAACTTCTGGATGATGCTTGGCTTTAACAAGGAAACGCATAAAATCCGTTACATAATAATTCCTGTTCACAGAAGAACGGAAGCCTGTAATATCAGTGGCATCGTGCCAATTTGGTTTAACACTGACAAGGAGATAATTGCCAGGAGAGGTTTCAGAAGTATTCAACACACCATCACACGGACAGGTCGCAAAAGCCAATCTTTTGACAAGTAAGCTTTTTCCTGTTCCAGAGAAGCCTCCCAAAATCAGGAAAGGTTTGGTCTTAATGGCAGCCATGTAGGCGTAATCTCGGGCATTAAGCTCAACGTCGTCTGATGATGGCTCTACAGAAGCTGCGCTCTGAGACTGTCCAGATGCCACATTCGAATCTTCTAACTGAGGTAGGTTTCTCATTTGATTTTGCAGGTCCTGTACATCCTTACCAATTAAAGCCGTAAAGTGCAATTCCTCCTGTCCTGCTATATCAATATCATAGATAACCCAAGGTGTTGAAGATGATATTCCCAACTTTTTCTCAGCTTCCTTAAAGAAATCTTCGTTCGATATATTCCCATATTTTAACTTTGGGGTATACTTAATCTGCAATCTGCCACTATGAGCCTCAGCCCTATCACGTATGATTGCCATTACAAAAGATGCGGGTATCTGAACCTTGTTCACAAAAACTTTATCGAACACAGAGACCAACATCGGCTCAGATGTTGCTCCATCAAAACCGGTGTTACCATAATAAATCCTTGATCCTTTACCGATAGGCAAGGAAAAGTCATGAGTGTTTATGGTAACACACTTATGCATCATACCGATGACAATGTTAGAAGCCACATCTTTTTTAATGAGATGTAACTTCTTTGTGTCCTGATTAACAATAGCAGTACCCCAAGATGGGCAACCAGGACAATTAAATGCTAATGAAAAATCATCTATTCTCATAATTCAGACTATTTTTCTATTAATGATAACCATTGTTCTTTCCTTTCTGCAGAATCATGGTAAGTTTCACTATATTCCTTATTTACAATGACGGCTTTGAAATGAAGTTCATCCAGATTAGAAACATTCATTTCATATATAAACCAACAGGAATCCCAATTCAATCCAAGTTTTTTTCTTGCAATACGAAAGAATTCTGCATTAGAGAGTTTCTCTCCATTAAAGTTATACGTTATCTTATCAGAATATTTAATGGAGCGCCTGCCTGTATGACTTGCACTTAGCTCTTTGATGAGAACCATTATAAACGGATAGTCTATGCTTATACCATTAATATAAACCTTTCTAAATAAGCCAGCAAGATGACATTCCTCAAAGTTGGAAGCTATATCTACATGGCCTCCTTTTCCTAAGGGAAGGCAAATGTGATGAAGATTTACTGAATTGTAGAGCATTCCTACCAATATTTCCTCACAACCTTCTACAGTAAATTTATAGTCAGGCTTAGACTGACCAAGCTCGGTCCCCCAGGAAGGCGTTCCGCCTCCCTTTTCTATAATAGAACCAAAAGCCAATGTGCTTAAATTCAACTTCATAACTGCTTGAATATATGCGTTAATAATCGACCTACTAAATTCACATCCCATCCATTACCTGCACGTTTAGAAAGCTGAGTGTATGACTGACCATTAAAGTCAATCTCGCATTCTTTCAAATCTCTTGAGATACGGAATCCCATAAGTCTAAATTGCTCATAAACTGACATTTTACGCACAATTTCTTTACCCTTTACAGGAACTTCAACTACTCGTAGACTATTATGCTCAGGCTGGGTAATCGTTATGCAATAGCCATCAAACTTGATTTTCTTGTTATAGACATCAAAGCACAGAGGAGCTTGAACCTTAAAAGACTCAATATTATGCTTCATCTTAAGATGGGCAATCTGTTCTGGACTCAAATATAATTTAGCTTCTGGTTTCATATCCAGAAAATCCGCCATTTTTTTGTCTGACTCAACCTTTTCTGGTGTCATACTAAATCCTTCTGGTAATCCTCCCAATCTGGCAAACATCCACAGTCTTTCTCTATTCTGGGGAATGCCATAATCTTTCGAATTAAGAACAGCTTTAGCCAAAGGGTCTTCACCATAACCCATTTCCCTCAGGTCCTTGATTAACTGGTCGTGAATCGGCTGAAACTTACCATGTGTAAAACCCTTAACATTTTCAAGGAAAAGATACTTTGGCTTTTTTACCTTGCAAATGCGAATAATATGTCCAAGCATTGCACCACGACCATATGGATCTTCTGTTCCCATCTGCATACCAGCTGACGAGAAAGGCTGACAGGGAAATCCTCCCATAAACATATCAAAATCTGGCAAATCATCAGGATTGATTTGAGTTATGTCTCCCCAATTCTTTAACGGATTACCATTCTTATCTTTATGGTTTGCATCAAATAAAGCAGCAGCATACTTATCGAATTCCGAATATCCTACAACCTCATAGTCAACATCAGGAATATTCTCTTTTAAACGTTTCAACCCATATGATGCACCACCATATCCGGCAAAGCCTTCAAATACTTTTATCTTCATTTTCAAATTAATATATTAAACCACATTGTGGCAAAAAAAATCGTAATGTTGCGCTAATAAATCTCGATTAGGCAAAAATCTTCTTGGCAAAATAATCTTCTTATGATTAAATCCCATGATGTATTCCCTTGTGTTTTCAGGAACCTTACTTAATGACTCACCAAAAAACTCTTCTGATATCAAGATCTCGTAATCAGGGGAAATTCCAATTAAATTGTCATCATACGCCTTATGAAATAAGGAGTTCAAACAAAGACCATTTTCAGGATTAGTACGGTTTGCCTTATCAATATTCCAACCAACAATATGACTTGCCTGCAGCAATAATGGATTTTTCAAACCAGTTATACAACACCTTTGATTGTATGAAGCCAAGACTGTTTCCCTAAAGAAATCTTGATTGATACGTCTTCTTATTTCCTGTATTCGTTCTTCTCCTGCAGGTAGGTTATCCAAGTTGACAGAAAGAGATTCTTCAAATCCTATCTTTCTAAATGACGCTAATAAGACCTCTGCATCATATGCCAATTTTTCCCAGTTGCCATAATATCGATTCCAGATGACTTCATCTAATTTGCCTGTGTGAACTAATCCACCCACGCCTCTACTTTTCATCTTAGGATCAAAACTGGCCAAATTTCCAACTTTTCTTACCACTGCATCTGGAGTTCTTCCTATTAAAGCCGCAAGTTCTCTCACAAAATCTTTTTTGGCAGAAAATTGACCAAATGGTTTACGGCAATACTCGTAAAGTACTACCGTAATTTGTTCTTCTGTCCAATTGTTTCTTCCTGCCATAACTGTTACTCATTAAAAAGTTCATTATTATTTTGTATTTCCTCACGAGTAAACTTTTGAGAAATTACATCAATACGCTTTTCAAGTTCATGTTTGAAATAGCTTTTGTCCATAAACTCAAGCCGTTTTGTTCCACCAATAAAGCTGAATAATTTCCGAATATACTGAGCACGCATATTCATTCCATCTTCCAGCAGATAAGGATGTTCCTTCAAGAATTCCAAAATGCCTTTCATTGCTTCTTTATGTCTTATCAGAGATAAAGGACCAAAACTGTTGGTTCGCAACTCCTGATTTTTAAAAAGTATCTCAGTCAATTCAAAAGGATTGTCCCGCTGGCTGTCTATTGAAAGATAGACACTCCACCAAGCACCAGGTAACGCCATACGGAATGAGCTAACTTCATTTTCAAACCAATGATTAACGATATATTTTTCTGTAACGTCCTCTTTCAACACATCTGCATGACGTTTTTGTACGTATGGAAACAAATCTACATGCGCCAAGTATACCCACAAATCAGGCAGCGAAGCCAATAATGGTGTAACAGTGCTGAAAGCCTTATATAGTTCAACAGCAGAAGTGAAATCATCTTCAGGATCTAATCTATCAAGCAAACCTTCAGGCTTATATACATTTGCCAAAGACTTAACCTTAGATGGGTCATAGGGAAACGACTCACCCTGATAATCTGAAACATGGATATTGCGTCGCAATTCCTCCATATATGACTTTTTAAAAACTTTCTGTAGTTCCATAAATTAATCCTCCAGATCTTCGTTTTGGGCATTCGCTATTTTCTCCAGACAGTCTAACATTCGTTTGTAAGGGTCTTGTAAGAGTAAATCTGCAACACTGTATGCTTGCGACATATCACTCTTTAAATCATCTGGCATTATATGAAATTCATGTAATCTTATAGTCAGGCTGTCAGCCCAAAGCTTTCCAGAATCCTGATATTCTTGCAAATGTACCAATGCATAAACCAATGCGTTATGTACTAAAGAAGAATGAATGACCTCAGGGAAGCTATTTCCTATTCGCTGATACTGAACAAACAGATCATGAGGAAGCTCTATAAGTATTCTATCTTCAGAAAGATTGAAAAATGTTTTTTCTATTCCTTCAGAAGCCTCTACAATTTGCATAAAGGAACCTGCAGCATATAGTTTATCAAACTTTACATTAGTATTCCACCATGCCAAAGGAAATACTGCAAGCATATCACCCACCTCCAAATCAAAAGTGAATCCGTGATAATCTTCATTGAAATCACTATTTCTATAGCCAGGAATTGGCTCACAAGTAGCAATGAAACATAGAAACTCTATACGGCCATTCACTTCAGTTCTTCCCAATGTTATTTCAAATTGGGGTGTAGATGACTTATAACATCTGCGAAGAAAAGTACCTCGGCAAGTGACTTCACAAGCATATTCGGCTTTTCCACAAGAGACCAGCTGACTGATATCCTTGTTTTGTTGCTTTAAACTGATGCGAAACTGATATTCCGTTGCCGTTTTCACAGGATCTGCCATCTGTATACAGTCATCTTCCAAAAGAGGATAAATATCATCATAAATGCCAAGTACCGGATAAGGCAGTGATACATTTTTATACTTCATACAATTCCTCCGCTGCTAATTTTATGGAATGTTTCATATTGTCTGTAAACCTCACTTTCAGGCGCAAACGCCCCTCTGTAAGATGAATATCACGGACTATATTTCCACTCACGTTACCTGTGTTAGATTCTTCTACCTGTAATTCCTCGTCACCATCTTCTCCTACAGAAAAGAAATGAAGACGTACATTGCCTATTTCTTCTTTGGGGTGGAGTACAACATAGTGATAAATCATACCATTTTCTTCTTGCGAGAAGGTTCGATATGGTATACTGATTGCCGAGGCAAATAAGCCATGCTCTCCATTCTCATTCTCTGTTCTTGATTCAGAAGCATCTCCTGGTTTTTGGATACCTTTGCTTTTTGGCTTTTGCTTTGCTTCACCATGCCCAGACAAAAGATTGCCTCCTGTTTCATTTGTTGCATTCGTTGTCTTGTTGACAAGTACATGCCCTGTTGAAGGAGGATTGGGTTGTGGCATAATTGTAGGATTGTCATCACTTTGTGGAATATCTGTTGTATATGAAGAACCTTCATCCTGTATTTTTCCCGTAGGCTTCCCTTCCACACTCTCTGGAGTCTCGTCCATCTCTAAATCATCGTCATCAAACGATGTTGGTATGTAGAGAAAATCTTCTAACCCCTTAATGTCAATAGCTATTTTATCCTTTAGAGAAAAAACTTTATTCAAACATTCATTGATGAAATCATCCATTTCTCTCAAGACAACACGTGCCATTCCATTTTGACGGCCTCCACTTCTCCAATTGTATGCTTTCCATTCGTTATGGGCTGGATTTTCCATATTGCGAAGTAAATCATTTCCCTGATCACTATCACAATAAAACACGCCATACATACCATAGTTGGTCTTGTGTTTTTGTGAATATACAAGCATTTGCGGTGCTCTCATATAAGCAATTTTATCTGCTGCTCCTTTACACTTAAATATGTAAAAGAACACATGACCAAGTAATGGAAGGACTCCTTCCAACAGTTGATATTTTTTGGTAGTATTGGCAAACCTTACTGCATCAAAGTATGGACGGGGATTGTAATAACCAGCCTTGCGTGTATTGTCTTCTATAGTATCAAAATACTCTTCCATTAAGTCTGCAATCGTATTTTTTGTAATATCGACTACATTATTTACGTTAACTTCAAGTTTACCATTATATATAGACAACCAAAAATTACGAAGCACAGCCTCTATCATCTCCTTGACCGCCTCGTCCTTATATTCCATTTTAAAACCAAGAATATTAATATCTGTTCCCGGTTCTGATCTACGAAACTGTGCAGGAATATCTGCCTCATTGGATATAGGCTTTCCATCCTGGTCGTCATAATATCCAAATGCAACCTTCTTTATTCCATTGTATATATGAGTACAGAGAGAGCTGGCACCCTCAAAGAATGTTTCTTTGTTAGAGGTGTATGTACTTACTATTATCGTACTGATAGGAGACAACAGGTAATAAGCAGCCTTACCAAAGCCGAAAGAACCTCCTGCTGAATTATCGTCTTTAGCACTTACTCCTGCAGACCGAACAAAAGCATAGAAAGGACTGTCTGTTTTGTCTTTTTCATAAGACATTCCCTTCGTATTATAATCACTTACCCGAATGTACCCCAAACAATCATGATGGGTGTTATCGGCGAAAAACTTCATCATGGGCTCATATATCGCCTTGGCATTATTATTCTTTGGATAATAATCCAAACATCCCTGTATATGTCCCTTCAAATCAAAGAACTTAGTATAGTCACTTCCATTCATTTCTCTAAAAGAAAAAACAACCTTAACTGGTATTGACTTGTCAAGAACTGCGTCCAAGGAATTTTGGATACTTTCTCTTACAAGCGCTGCGTAAGGATGATTTTTGAAATTTTGTTCCATAGCATTATTTGGCCCCACCTCCTGTACGTTAGGTTGGTCCGCAAAATACCATTTACAATTCTTCTCTTTTCCTGCCATTTTCGTTTTTCCTTTTTATCTGCTCTTATACATTCCTACAGATACCATTTAAACTTTTAAACTCTTTTAATCATTTTCCTTCGGGTTTGCTCAGAATATCCCTATCAACTTCCTGCATAAAGTCGACAAAGGATACGCCAAGAACCTGACAAATGCTATGAAGTTCTATGATATCAAGACGGCGCTCACATGTCTCTATCTTGCTAATAAATGCCTGTTTAACATTCAGCATTTCAGCAAGTTGCGTTTGTGTTACACCCTTTTCCTCACGCTTACTACGCAAGCGGGCTACTACCTGGTGATATAAACGAGAATGTATGCTCTTATCCATATGACTTAAAATTTGATAGCGCAAATTTATATTCTTTTATCGGATATACCAAAATGGAATATTTTGCAAAGAAGGTGGGATATTATAGGATTTGTACATGATTGCAAACGCAAAAACAACATCTAAAATATTTTCTGTCTAAACTTAACTGTTTGTCAGTTAAGGCACTTTATTTTTAGAGTAAAATCGTATAACAATGAAAACTGAGGCTTTTGCACGTTAAAGTCTTTAACATATAGATAATTGCAAGGAATTATTATTATCTTTGCTAAATTAAAAATCAATAAATAACTAAATAATAAACCTATGACACAGAAAACTAAATTTATCTTAACCTATGTAGCAGGTATTGTTACGGGAATTGTTTTGCTTTTCATAGTTTCCTTTTGCATAAATTCATTTAATAATTCCAAAGGAAGTGATGGTGTGGTGATGTTTGAAAACCCTGGTGATGTTGTACCAGCCAGAACATTAAGGGTGATACAGGTTCTTGAGGAGAATTGCGCCTTAGCCATGGTGGACGATATAGAAAGCGATAACATCGGTGTTATCGTTCTCCTCAGAGGCGGTGAAAACACCTCATTTTACGATAACCAAAAGATAGATATTCCAATCGGTCAAGTAGCAAGGCAAGTAGGAACTTATACCTATATGAGTCGTCAAGATATAGAAAAAACAGTCCCTATTGTAGTAATTACGAATAACTAAAGCGCTGCATTTCAATGCTTTGCGGCTTCTTACGTCCAAAATTCGGAGTCGCCAGTGGGTTTCATCTCACCTCCACAACGGGGGCAGGTGTGGTGATCCCAGAGGTGTATGCGGTCGGAACCGCAACGTAGGCAGAGTCTGCCTACAAGGGAGTTGAAGCTGGGGGCGGCATCTCCTATGACGCCGCCTACGACAAGGGGGATTATGTTGTGGCAGTCGGGGCAGGTCATGGCTTCTATATGTTGACCCATGAAGCCACGGCCTTCATATATGTCCGTGGCATAGCCGCATTTCTTGCATTTATATTTGCTTTTTCTTGACATAATAGTGTTTTTTTCGAAAACCCACCAGGATTCCCTTAGCCTTAAGTTCTTTCGAAAACCCACCAGTCCTCCCTTAACCTTAATGAGGGATTTTTTCTAAAATCACCCCGTCCCTCTTTACCATTAAAGAGGGCTCCACCGCTTTCCCCAAGCCCCTTTCCCCTCAGGGGACAGGGGATGTGCCAACCGCCCTACTCGGTGCTCAAACCGCTTCGCTATAAGGTTGGCGGACCATCAGAGGTCTTCGCCAGCAGCAGAGCTGCATTTTGCGGTATGCGACCGCATGGACACGAATCGCTTACAGGGTGCTTGCCCGATGCTTGATGCTTGATGCTCGATGCTTGCTTGCTGAGCGCTTGCTCGATGCTTGATGCTTGCTTGTGCTGGTGATTGCTGCCAAGGGTTATTTGGAGAGTTTCTCAGTCAACATGTTCTTGAGGAAGAGGGTGTTGCCGAGGATGTAACGACGCCACATGCGGCGGGGCTCTTTCAGGAGACGGTAGAGCCATTCGAGACCGTGGTTCTGCCACCATAAGGGGGCACGCGCTACGGTGCCGGCAAAGAAGTCGAAGACGGCTCCAATGGTACCTACATGACAGTGGATGTCGAGCTCTGACCAGTGGGAATAGGTCCACTTCTCTTGCTTCGGAGCGGTCATGCCTATCCACAGCAGGTCGGGATTGGAGGCATGGATGGCGGTGATGATGGCGCGGTTGTCCTCGTCGGTGAACTCGGGCTTGTAAGGGGGTGAATAGGTGGCTACCTTGAGATGGGGATATACCTCGGCGGCTCGCTTTACTATCAGGTCGAGTACTTTCTGAGAGCTTCCCATAAACATCACTGTCTTAGGGCTTTCGCCTTTGGCGGTTGATGCTTCACTCTCACGTTCAAGACGGTTCATCTCGTAGTCGAAGAGATCCCAGCCTGCGATGCGCTCACGAGGCTGCGACTTCGCTCCTATCCATCGGCAGGCTTTCACGATGCTCACTCCGTCGGGGATGAGTACGTCGCCACACGACAGAGCCTCGGCAAAGAGGGGATCCTTCAGGGCTGTGTTGTAGGAATGGGCGTTGATCGTATTGATGAGCAGCTTGCCCTCGGGGAGGGTGGATAGCTCGGCCTTGCTGCCTAAAATCGTTAATGTCTTCAGTCGGAACATATGTCTTTGTGTTATTTGAATTGAAATTCTTAGACTCGACAAAGGTATGGCTTTTCTATGAGACTGCCAAATATTTATTAAGAAATCAGTGAAAAGAGTAAGAATGTTTGGCTAATTGAAAACTATTTCATATTTTTGCAAAAACAATGTGGAGGTGATTTCAAAGGAGATTTCACAGGAGTTAAGACAAGTGCTTTAGTGGGCAATGATTTCTCCAAGGGGAGTTATGAGCTTTTAAAGCTTTTGCCCTTACAGGGCGCATTGCCCATTGGGATTACAACCCAGGGCGCTACCCTGGGCTATGAGCTTCTGCCCTTTCAGGGCGTGCTGGTTGCGTGGGGCTTGCATTCGTGCTTCGGGCGATGGACATTGGCGAAAGTCGTGGACTTCTATAACTTCTGAACTTCAGATAATAAAATAAAATAATATAAATGACACAGCAAGAAATGCTGATGAGGCAATGGGTGGATAAACTGAACCAGGCCTCGGAGGCTTACTATAACGGTAAGGGGGAACTGATGAGCGACTACGAATGGGACGCTCTGTTCGACCGGCTGAAACTGATGGAGGAGGAAACGGGGATCACCCTGCCCGACTCGCCTACTGCCAAGGTGTCGGAAGACAACGTGGCGGGACAGAAGGAGGAACATGAGTTCCCTGCCCTGTCGCTTGCCAAGACGAAGAGTGTGGCTGAACTGGTGAAATGGGCTGACGGAAGGTGTATCTGGCTGTCGTGGAAACTGGACGGTCTGACTCTCGTCGTGACCTACGACAACGGTAGGCTGACCAAGGTGGTGACTCGTGGCAACGGGCATATCGGTACCAACATCACTCATCTGGCACCTGCCATCGCGGGTATTCCTCAACAGATAGACGAGATGGGACACTTGGTGATTCGTGGCGAGGCGGTGATCTCCTATCCTGACTTCGAGCGATTTGTGTTGGAGACGGAGGGCGACTATGCTAATCCACGCAACCTGGCCTCGGGGTCGCTGGCTCTGAAGGACATCGAGGAGGTGAAGCCTCGACATCTGCAGTGGATTCCCTTTACCTTAGTATATACGGAGCACGACATCACTTCGTGGGGCGAGAGGATGGACTTTCTGGTTTCGCTGGGCTTCAATCCCGTGGAGCGCGAACGCATCGACCACCCTACTGCTGAGAATATCCAGGCGGTGGTGGATCTCTTCACCCACAAGGTGACGAACAAGGTGTTCCCCTTCCCTGTCGACGGTCTGGTGATAGCCTACGATGATACGGTGTATGCTGCTACGGGGTCGGTGACAGGCCATCATGCTACACGTGCGGGCTATGCCTTTAAATGGCAGGACACGCATGCCGACACTACCCTGGACCACATTGAATGGTCGTGTGCCGCCAATACGATTTCGCCCGTGGCTGTCTTCACGCCTGTGGAGTTGGAGGGTACTACCGTGCAACGTGCCTCGCTCTGTAACATCAGTGAGTGTGAGCGACTGGGCATCGGGGGCAAGGGTACGCGTCTGCAGGTGATCAAGGCCAACAAGATTATACCGAAGGTGATTCGCATCACTGAGAAGCTGGGTGTGCTCGAGGTGCCTGAGGTGTGCCCTGTATGTGGTGCACAGGCGGTGGTGACGGAGAGTGAGAGCGGCACGAAGACGCTGCACTGCACCAACCCCGACTGTACGGCCAAGCAGCTGAAGAAGTTCTCGCGATTCGTGAGCAAGGAGGGTATCAACATCGAGGGTATCTCGGAACAGACGGTTTCGCGATTTATCAACTGCGGTTTCATCCACGAATATGCCGACTTCTATCATCTGTCGCAATACAGCCACCAGATTGCTACCTTCGAGGGGTTCGGCCGCAAGTCGGTGCACAACCTCTTGGAAAGCATCGAGAAGAGCCGTACCACCGACGGTCGTCATCTGCTCTATGCGCTCAACATTCCGCTGTGTGGCGGAGATGTGGCGAAGAGACTGCTGGCTGAATATCCGGTGGCAAAGCTCATCGAGGTGGCACGCACGGCTCTCTTCGACGACGAGCTGGCAAGCATCGAGGGTATCGGACCGGAGAAGAGTGCCAAGTTTATCGGCTTCTTCCGCGACGACAAGAACTTCGGTAAGGTGCAGCGACTCCTGAAGGAACTCGACATCAGGGAGGAGGAGGAGCCTCAGGAGAAGGGCTCGATGTGCGAGGGACTGACCTTTGTGGTGACGGGCGACGTGCACCACTACAAGAACCGCAACGAGCTGAAGGCTTACATCGAGCAACAGGGCGGTAAGGTGACGGGAAGTGTGAGCAAGAGCACGTCCTTCCTGATCAACAACGATGCTGCCTCGGCAAGCACCAAGAACAGGAAGGCGCAGCAGTTGGGCATTCCTATCATCACGGAAGACCAATTCGTGGAGCAGTTTACGAAAGAATCATAACAACGGATTGATAATATACTTATAACAACATAACATGTACATAGCAATAGCTGGCAACATCGGCAGCGGAAAGACGACACTCACCAATATGCTCGCAAAGCATTATGGATGGAAGAAATTTCTGGAGCCTGTAGATGATAACCCATACATCGATGACTACTACAAGGACATCTCGAGATGGGCGCTCAACCTGGAGGTGTATTTCCTGAAACAGCGCTTCAAAAACCTGTTGGAGATTGAAAAGAGCAAGGAGACCATCATACAGGACAGGACCATCTTTGAGGGAGTGTATGTTTTCGCTACCAACAACAAGAATATGGGGAACATGGACGAGCGGGACTACGATACCTATATGGGACTCTTCGACTCGATGATGAAGGTGATCAAAATGCCTGAACTCATGGTGTATCTGAGAGCTTCGGTTCCGCACTTAGTAAAGAACATTCAGAAGCGGGGACGCGACTACGAGCAGCAGATGCCCATCGACTATCTTCAGGGCATCAACAACCTGTACGATGAGTTTATATACAAGAAGTACAAGGGGAAGGTGCTGGTCATAGAGGTGGATAACCTCGACTTCGAACACAACCCCAGGGAGTTTGGCGAAATCGTCGACAGAATAGACTCGCAACTCTTCGGACTCTTCTCGAAGGAGGAGGAGGAAAGATAAATAATAACCATCATAAAAAATAAATAAAGAAATGCATATAGCTATAGCAGGCAACATAGGAAGCGGAAAGACTACGCTCACCAAACTACTCAGTAAACGTTACGGTTGGAAGCCAAACTTCGAACCTGTGGACAACAACCCTTACCTCGCTGACTACTACGAGGACATGAAAAGATGGTCGTTCAACCTGCAGATCTATTTCCTGAACAAGCGCTTCCACGACGTGGTGGAAATTGCACAGAACAAGGAAACCATCATCCAGGACCGTACTATCTTCGAGGACGCTAAGATTTTCGCACCCAACCTGCATGACAAGGGACTGATGAGCGACCGTGACTTCGCAAACTATACTGATCTCTTCGACCTGATGATCAGTCTGGTGAAACTGCCCGACCTGATGATTTATATCCGAAGCAGCATCCCTACACTCGTGAGTCATATCGAGAAGCGTGGACGTGACTTCGAGAAGAGTATTCGTATTGATTATCTGCAGGGGCTGAACGACCGCTACGAGGAATGGATCAAGGGGTATAAGGGGAAGCTGATCATCGTTGATGGCGACAACTTGCACTTTGAGGAAAATCCTGAGGATTTCCGCAAAGTGACGGATCAAATCGACGCTGAACTCTTCGGATTGTTCCCAATGTAACAGTGATAATGAAACCTCGTTTCTCTTTTTCCTTTAGAGAAACGAGGTTTTTGTTTCTCGAAACTCCACCTATCCTTAATTGGCCTTAATATGTTTTTCTTTCGATTCTTTCGAAAACCCTCCAGTCCTCCCTTAACCTTAAGCTTTTTTCGAAAACCCACCAGTCCTCCCTTACCCTTAAGGGAGGGTCCACCGCTTTCCCCAAGCCCCTTTCCCCTCAGGGGACAGGGGATGTGCCAACCGCCCTACTCGGTGCTCAAACCGCTTCGCTATAAGGTTGGCGGACCATCAGAGGTCTTCGCCAGCAGCAGAGCTGCATTTTGCGGTATGCGACCGCAGGGACACAAATCGCTTACGGGCTGCAGAAAGGCCATGAAGCCCATAACAGCACGCCCTGAACCAACGGTCACCGTCCGAAGGGAAAGGTAAAGGGCATGCTACTTCTATGAGCAACTTGGCCTTCGGGGCGTGTTGCTTATATGGGCTTTTAATTACCCAATACGCCCTCCTGTAGGATTGAAATTACCCTGCACGCCCTGAAGGGGCAGAAGCTCTTAGCCCAGGGCAACGCCCTGGGTATAATGTCAGTCTGCAATGCGCCCTGTAAGGTAGGGTGTTCAAAATTCGAATCAAAAATCCGGTATAAAAAATGGTGTTATTTCGGTGCAGCTAAGTTACTGATTTTTAACACTTTAATATACGAAATAGTTCTTTGAAAATTTGCATAACTCACTGATTTTCAGTATCTTTGCAAGTAAAAATTAATACATAAGATATGGAAAAATCAACCAAATATACAGAGCTTGAAAAGCTTCAAAAGCGTGTCGAAAAACTAGTGAAGGCAAATAAGTCTCTAAAAAAGGACAAACGTAATCTTAAAAGAAGACTGACTACCTCTCAGAATAAGTCCAATAAGTATCGTTCCGAACTTTAAAAAAAAGAAAAGCCGAACGTAGGATTGGACAAGGAGTCCTTCGAACAAATAATGAGTCTATTAGACGACATCATTATTCATCCTTAATGGTTGCTTTGAGTACTGCTTTTTATGCTCGTCTTTCTATAGGCTCACGTCAGATTGTTGAAATATTCAATATCCTGAATGAGTTTATGGGCAATATTTTCGGTGAAGTACCTGCTTATACGACAATTGGCTACTGGGCACAAGAGTTGGGGCTTAGTGTCTATAAGGAATCGTGTACCCTTTTCAAGGGTAAGCGTTATGCCTTGATTGTCGATGAAAGCATGATGATAGGCAGTGAGAAAATGCTGCTTACGCTTGCTGTTGCGGCAGATAATATAGGAATGGCCATCACAGAAAAAAACATAACCATTGTAGACATCTCAATAGCTAAGAGCTGGAATGGAAAATCCATTCAGGGAGTATTGGAAAAAGTCGCTGATAAAATTGGGCATAAACCAGAATATGTAATCAGCGACAATGGCTCCTGCATATGTAAGGCCATTAGAGATGCTGGTTATAAACATCACCATGATATTAGTCATACTCTTGGCATGTTCCTCGAAAGAGTTTACAAGAATGATACTGATTTTCAGGAGCTTTCAAGTAATGTTCAGATAGCACGTCTTAAATATAACATGCAAGATGTTGCTTATGTGCAACCTCCATCGCAACGAAGTATTGCACGTTTTATGAACATGTCAAAATGGATTGACTGGATAAGCAGGATGCAGTATGTATATCATACACTGCAAAAGGATATAAAGAGCATATATGCTTTTATTCCGCAAAATGCTTCTCTGGTTGATGAGTTGGCCGAAACTATGGACTGTATAACGAAGATAGAAAAAGACATCAAAAACAACGGGTGGTCGCAAGACTCTGTTACCCGTTGCAAAAAACTCGTGACAGAAAGCTTGATATTGAGGCATGAGCGACAGCGAAAAGTTGGCTCTTATATCTTGGGATATTTAGAACGTGAGCTCTCTCTCTTAAATGAAGGAGATGTACACAATGCAAGTTCTGACCCAATAGAATCAACATTTGGAGTGACTAAGGACAGAATGTCTAACGACAAACTTACCGGTGTTACCCCAATGATTCTTATAATGCCTCTGCGCATAGCCTTGGCTGACAAAAACAGGCGAGTTGGTTTTGATTTTAAAGAACGTTTGGAGGAAGGAAGACATCAGCACATTAAAGAATGGACTAATGCAAACCTCTCTCCAAATTTGGCAGTGAAACGCATCAATACCATAGGTAAAAAATGCGTCGGATTTTAAACGGATTTTGAACACCCTACCTGTAAGGGCAAAAGCTTTAAAAAACTACTTCCTCAAAGCGATATTATAATTATAATATTGTGTATTGCCCGTGATATCCTCTTTCACATGGATGAAGGGAGGAAACTTGACACTCTCTTGCTTCGCAATGCCCTTGGTCTCGAGAATGACTAATCCTGGAGCGGGAGACTCGAAAGAATCCAACTCGAAGTACTGACCCTTCCAGATGAAACTCTTGCGATGCTTGCGGATGGTGACACGATAAGGATCGGCCTGCTGAAGCATGGACTCGTAGAGATTCTTACCTATCTGGCGCTCCGTCTCTATCTGCTCGTTGGTAGAAAGCAACTTCTTGGTGGTATGAACATACACCGTCTTGCCCTCGAAGACACGCTTGCGAAGACGTACCTCGCAACCAGGTTCGGTGGTAAGATATGTCTGTACGATGTCGCTGTCGATGCTTCCTGCTATATCGCCCGTCACCTCGACAATGTACTTACGCTCCTCCTCCACGGGCTGAGGAATACCCAGCACATTGCTAATCTCCTTGAGAACACGGTTCAACTTGTTGTTGAAGTCGTCGTGATTGTTGATGACACGCAGATGAGAATGACCCGTCCAGGCACTGATAACCTTCTTGTCGAGTTCGCGGGCTATCTGCAAACCATGTTCGTCGGCACGCTCCAAGCGCTGGGCATTGTTGCTCGTGGTATAAAACTGCTCGGCGCCATCGGCTGCTGAAACAAGATGGAGTACAGCATCGTAACGCTCATCGCGTAATTGGGCTGTAGTATACCCCAATTCTCCGATAATACGGTTCCAAAGCTCGGGAGTGAGATACGAAGAGATATCCATCGCACCACGGTCGCATACGATGATGACTGGCTTGTCTATCGTCTCTGCCATGCGCATCATACTGTCTTCTAAAGCCAACTGTATCTGGAGCGTAGCCTTCTCGCCCTCATAGAAGAACTTGGCGTTGTCGGTAAGATAGTTCATACCTGCCTGAGTAAACATGGTAGGTACCTCGGGAATGGTGAATACCTTGTAACCCAATCCCGAGAAATGCTCTATGATGCGTACTAATGCTGTGGTCTTGCCGGCGCAAGGACCGCCCGTAAGGACTATTTTCTTAATATTATTCATATGGTTTGCGTATCTTTTTCTGCTTAATTCTGCTTATTTCTGCTAACTTTTGCAAAGTTAATGCAAAATTCTGAGGTAACGAAAAGATTGATACTATTTTTATTCATTGTCATGAAGATTTGACAAAATCTGGCTCTTAACAAAATTAAATCACTCATTTATTTTGATATTTTACCGATTTGATGTATCTTTGCAAAGTTTATTAGATTATTTTGAAGCAAGATATGATATACTGTATTTCCAAAAAGTTAGAAATATCCGCTGCCCACTCGCTTCAGCTCAGCTACGAAAGCAAGTGCAGCCGTATGCATGGACACAACTGGCAAATAGAAATTTTCCTCGTCAGCAGGGACAAACTCAACGAGGATGGTATGGTGGAAGACTTCACTCACATCAAGAAAGCCATACACAGCAAGATGGATCATGCCAACCTCAACGAGATTTTCGACTTCAACCCTACTGCCGAGAATATCGGTAAATGGATTGTCGAACAGTTCGACGCATGCTACAAGGTTAACATACAGGAAAGCTTCGGAAACACAGCTACTGTCATCGACGAGAACAAAATAAAGGGTATAGAGTTCATCGTCAAGTAACACTGACTGGCTGAAGATATTCACAGATAACAAAGAATGAAAACTTACAGAGTCAACGAGATATTCTACTCACTGCAGGGTGAGGGAAGATGGACAGGCAGACCTGCCGTCTTCGTAAGAATGAGCGGGTGCAATCTGTCGTGCCCTTTCTGCGACACCGACTTCACACACTATACGGAGATGACGGTACAGGATATTGTGGAGCAATGTTTACACACGGGAAGTGAATGTCGGTTTATCGTGCTGACGGGAGGAGAGCCCTCTCTGCAGGCCGACGACGCCCTCATTGAGGCATGGCATCAGGCTGGCTACTATGTGGCTGTGGAGACCAACGGAACGCATCTGCTGCCACAGGGAATAGACTGGATAACCTGTTCGCCAAAGAAGGCCTTTGTGGAGACTCAGGCGGCTGTCGTCATCCCTCGCGCCAACGAACTGAAACTCGTTTTCGACGACAAGCATCCTGTGAACTGCTGCCATCTCAAGGCCGACTTCCTGTATCTGCAGCCTTGCGACACAGGCAACGATGAGCAGAACGCCATCATCATGAAGCATTGCATCGAATACATCAAGCAGCACCCGGAATGGCAACTCTCGCTGCAAACTCACAAAATTATAGGAATTCAATAAAACTCAATCAAAAATATGGAACATATCAAAACTCTCATTATCGGAAGTGGACCTGCTGGTTATACAGCTGCCATATATGCTGGTCGTGCTGACCTGAAACCTGTACTTTATGCCGGTTTGCAACCAGGCGGACAGTTGACCACCACCACCATCGTAGAAAACTTTCCTGGCTATCCCAATGGTGTGGACGGCAATCAGATGATGATGGACATGCGTGAACAGGCTGAACGATTCGGAACTGAAATGCGCGACGGAAGCATCACTCACATCGACTTCGAGAACCGTCCTTATCGTGTGGAAGACGAAGACGGTAAGGCTTTTACAACCGACACCATCATTATTGCCACAGGAGCCACAGCCAAATACTTAGGGCTTGAAGACGAGGAGAAGTATAAGGGACAGGGTGTATCGGCATGTGCCACCTGCGACGGTTTCTTCTATCGTAAGCGTACCGTGGCTGTTGTGGGCGGTGGAGACACGGCCTGCGAGGAAGCTCTCTATCTGGCAAGTCTCGCCAAGAAGGTGTATATGATCGTGAGAAAGCCTTTCCTGCGTGCTGCTGAGATCATGCAGCAACGAGTCAAGGAAAAGGAGAACATCGAGATTCTTTTTGAAACCAACACCACGGGGCTCTTTGGTGACAACGGTGTAGAGGGTGCCCACCTGGTACGTCATCTCGGCGAACCCAACGAGGAGGCCTTCGACATAGCCATCGATGGTTTCTTCCTTGCCATTGGTCATAAGCCCAACACCGAACTTTTCAAGGGCCATATCGATCTCGACGAGCAGGGATTCATCAAGGTGGTTCCCGGCACTGCCACCACCAATCTGCCCGGTATCTTTGCTGCAGGTGATGTGGCCGATCCCGTTTACCGTCAGGGAGTTGTAGCTGCAGGCTCTGGAGCCAAGGCCGCTATCGAAGCCGACCGCTATCTGCAAAAGCTTTAAAGGCAAAGGAGTCTCATGACGCGCATAGAGCAAGAAAAGAAAACGGTAAGCCAAATGGTGGGGATATACTGCCATGGCAAGAAGCATACGAAAGAAGGACTTTGCGAGGAGTGTTCGGCCCTACTCGACTATGCCTACACCAGATTGGAGCATTGCAAGTTTGGCGAGAAGAAGCCAACTTGCAAGAAATGTCCTATTCACTGCTATAAGCCTGACAGAAAAATACAAATGCAGGCTGCTATGCGCTATGCAGGCCCCCGTATGTTGTGGCATCACCCCATTGCTGCAATAAGACACATGATGAATGAATGGTAAACATCCAGACATTATTCTGTCGCTTTCAATGTATAGATTTCGCTGGGAGTCTTGCGCTTCAGCACTTCGAGCATGAAATCCTTGCCTGCCACAATGCCATAGCTGCGCAATATCTGTTCGACGGTCTTGCGGGCAAGTTCGGGATGATTGTTCTCCTCGCTGAGATGACACAGCCAGACATGACGCAGAGCATCGGTGGCATTTTCTGCCAACGCCTTACCGCATGAAGTATTACTCAGATGACCATTAGGACCAAGAATACGATCTTTAAGATACTGAGGATAAGGTCCCTGCTTCAACATCTCCTCATCATGATTTGCCTCTAAAACAAGATAATTGGCACGACCGATGAAGGCCTTCATCTCGTCGGTGATATGGCCCACATCCGTAATGAGACAGAAGGTGACACCACCACACTCCACTTGATAACCTACATTGTCGGTACTATCATGCGGAACACCAAAGGGAGTGATACGAAACTCACCCAGCACGAAGGGCACACCTTTCTCTACGACATGCACATTGGCACCATTGATCTTCTTGCGAACACAATAGTTGTTCTCAATGCCACTATGCACCTTACGAGTTGTATAAACAGGCAAGTGATAATCATTGCTTAGGCTTCCCACAGACTTGACATGGTCGGCATGGTCGTGGGTGATAAGAATGTTGTGCACATCCTCGAAGCGCAATCCATAGTTATGAAAGTGCTTTTTCAGTGTCCTTATTCCTACTCCCACATCTATTAATAGTGAATCCGTCTCAGTAAAAAGATAGTAGCAATTACCACTACTTCCGCTGCCGAAGGAAATAAATCTTAGCATCTTAATTTTTATTTTCATGCAAAGTTAGCTAAAAAGATTCTAATTACAAAGTTTTTTCTTACCTTTGTGGCGTTTTTAAGCTAATTTAAAAAGATACTGATATGAGAACAAGAAGAATTTATCTTCGATGGATCCTATTGGCTGCCGTGAGCGGCATGATGATGATGGCAGGTTCTTCTTGCAAGCACGAACTGAGCGAAGAGGAACAACTGCGAACGGATGCCGACTCCTTCGCCGTGAACTACTACAACTGGCACTTCGAGAAAGCGCTGCGTTACTGCACGCCCGAGTCGGAGAAATGGCTAAGGTTTGCTGCCAGCAATGTGCACCAGGCGGATGTCGACTCGCTGCGTGCTAAAAACGAAGACGCCCAGATTGAACTGGGCGACATCGAATGGCAAGACAATGATTCGCTTGCCTCAATAGAAATAACGGTTTCAGACTTTCTGCAGATGGACACCATAGGAAAGGTTGCCCGACTGACAGAGAAAGCCAACTTCTGCCTCCCCATGGTAAAGAGAGAAGGAAGATGGATGGTTAGAATGGGAAGCCCACTGCGAAGTGAAACGCAAAGTCGCGACTGAGTCGTGGATGAATGATTGCCCAGTGCTCCTGCTCGTTCTCATAGGCGGGATTGATGGCTTTCATACCCATATCGAAACGCAGGATGAAATAGTCGAAGTTAAGACGTATTCCCAAGCCGTAAGCCACAGCTATCTGCTTGTAGAACTCATCCAACTTGAACTGTCCGCCTGGCTGCTCATCGTAGGAACGAAGGGTCCAGATGTTGCCGGCATCTACGAAGAACGCACCCTGGAACTTCCAGAACAAAGACGTGCGGTACTCGGCATTGAGGTCGAGCTTCAGATCGCCCGTCTGGTTGATGAAGTCGATACGGCCGTCGGTACCTCTGAACTTTCCTGGTCCCAACTCTCTTACACCCCATCCTCGCACAGAGTTGGCTCCACCCGAGAAATATCGTTTTTCGAAAGGCAGCACTCGGCTGTTACCATAAGGATAGGCTATGCCGAAGCCTGCATGCAGCGCCAGGGCGTTGCGCTTGTCAAACTGCATCAGATGGGTGTAGTCGAAATCAAACTTAGCATACTGAGCGTAGGCTATATTAAATAAGGTGTACTGACCCTCTCCATTCTTCTTCAGTCCGAACGCCTTGGCTGCTCCGTTGAGCAGATTGCCTGCTGTCTCGATATTTGCCCTCATGGCGTCTATACCATTATTATATGTAATACCAAAACCTATCTTCATAATGAAAAGGTCCTCGTAGTTGTAACGCAGGATGGCGTTACGATTGTCTGCATCGTCGAGGTAGTCTTTCTTGAAGGTAGGAGAAATCCACGGCATATACACATAGTTGAGATCGAGCAGGTCGATGCGCCAGTTGAGATGGTGTCTGGGTTCGGCCCAGCGATAGCGCCAGGCTGTAGAGAACACCCTGCGATAGAACTCGGGACGGTTCTGCATGTCCCAACTCACGGAGAGCTCAGAACTTGCCGTCTGTCTCCTACGGAAACTCTTCGACAGGAATGGTGCCAAGAATCGCGGGAACATCAACTTGGCTTCTGCCGAATACTCGATGTAGTTCTGGTCGGTGTAGCCCTCCAGTCCCTTGATGGCCTCGTAGGCTCCACGCAGTTCGATGCTGAACTGTTCGCTGCCATGGAACAGGTTGCGGTTGGTATAGGTAAGCGAGGCTGCTGCTCCCAGGTTGCCTGCCGTATTGGTGCCCTCGGGCTGAAACGACAGAGTGTGGGGCTTGTTGGTGCTTATCTGTATGTTGCAGTCCAGCTGATTGGTGTCGGGCACTTCTACGAAACGTATGTTCGTATACTTCACAGCCTGCAGACGGGCAAAGTTGTTGTACGTACGCTGCAGGTCGGAAGCGCTGTAGGGCAGTCCTTCCTTCACGGCTGTGGCGTTGAGCAACACCTGATGGCGCAGATGGATGGGCAGACTGTCATTGCTCAAGAAGTTGACCTGACGTATCCAGTATCGCGGATGGTCGGTGGCAGGCTGGTTGCTGCTTGCCTTGTACTTCAGGAGATGGAGTTTCAGGTCGATATCCTTCTCGCCGGAGATGGTGTCGGCATCATACTGAATGAAGTCTTTGTTGAAACGGAAATATCCACTGTCTGCCAAGAGTCTTGCTATACGCTTGCGCTCGGCATCGAGCGCCTCTACACTGAAACGCATTCCTGGCTTCAGCAAGCGCTGACTCTCATCGCCCTGGCTTAGCACCTTGCGCACCTCGTCGTCGTCGACCACATAGGTCATCTTACCTATCCGGAATGGCTCTCCCGGATGCAACAGATACTGGGCATCGAGCTTCTTGCCCTTCGTAGTGGTGAAAAGCGAGACTCCTGCCTGCAGGAATCCCTGGTTCTGCATCGCCACACGGAGGTCCTGACACGACAGGCGTGCCTGCAACGTATCGAAGATGACGGGCTTGCGGCTGAAGGGATTTCTGAAAAGCGAGAAGATCTTGGGGGCTTCCTTCTGACGGACATAGGGTTTGAGCGACGAAGCATCGTAGGATTTATCGTCACTCTTCACCTCCACCTTGTTAAGGATATATTCGCCTTCTGGAACATGCTTACTCACAGAGCACGCACCCAACACGAGGGGGACAAACAATATGGATATTCGATGTAGTTTCAACTTTTTTTGCTTTTACGTTATTATTTGGTGATGCGGAACCAGTCCACATCTATCCAACCACGGTTGGTCTTGCCTTCGGGCTCCTTGGCGAGGAGTCCTACCTTGGCTCCAATCCACTTGCCTTCGCGCATGGTAAATTCATCGCCCACCTTCTTGTACGACTTGCCATTCTGGGAGAAATAGAACTGCATCTTGCCCTGACGTACCACCATTCGCATATAAGCCTGCTCGTGGATGGCTGGCTGATAGTCTATCTTGTCTACCAAACTTGGCTTCAGCGTATCGAGAACCTTCACTGTCTCGGGCTTGCCCTTGTCGGCATTCTTGCAGGTAATCTGCTGCAACTGGAACTCATCGCCCACTCGCTTGACTACCAATGCCGTGTAGTCGAGGCCCATCATGATGATACCGCCCATCTGGTTCTGGTCCTTGGCAGTAAGCTGTAGTTTGGTGGTGACTGTGAAGTTGTCGGCTGGAGTTTTCTGCAACAACAGGTTGGGTGTGTGCCAGATGGTTCCGTCGTTCTTGTCGGTATAGACGCGCATCACGCCCATCGAGGTTGGCATTCCATACCACTGCTGGTAGTTGGCGTGCCATTGCCATTGAAGGCCCAACTTAGTTTCATTGAACTCATCGCTCTCCACAGGGTTTACGTTCACATGAATGGCAGCCTTAGGCATCTTATAAGTCTCGTAAGGTTCGCCACAATAGCCCTTGGCTGGCACCTTGCCCATCACAGGCCAGTTGTCCTTCCAGGTGACAGGCTGCAGGTGAACCACACGTCCGTAGGCTTCCTTGTCCTGGAAATGCAAGAACCAGTCTTCGCCGTATTTTGTATGAACCCATCCGCCCTGATGAGGGCCATTGATTTTGCTCTTGCCCTGGGCAAGCACCTTCTTAGCCTCGTAAGGACCGAAAGGCGACTTGGAGCGCATGGCAATCTGATGACCTGTAGGAACACCTCCGGCAGGGAACATCACCCAGTACCAGCCGTTGCGCTTATAAAACTTAGGACCTTCGCAAGTGCGATTCTCTGTTCCGTTGCCGTCGAAGACTATGACAGGATCGCTGATGGCCTTGGTTCCTTCGGCATTCAACTCGCGAACAGTGATGACAGATGCGAAGCGATTGCGCGAATTGGCCCAGCCATTCACCAAGTACACGCGGCCGTCCTCGTCCCACAGAGGAGAGGTGTCGATCATTCCCTTGCCAGGAATCACACACACTGGATCGTCCCATTTGCCGGCTGGATTCTTGGTCTTCACCATGAACACACCGTAATCGGGGTCACCCCAATAGATATAGAACTCGCCGTTATGATAACTGATGCAGGGAGCCCACACACCATTGCCATGCGATGGCTTATCGAACTCGCTCTCAGGCTGGAGCTTGGTGACAGCATGTCCGATGAGTTCCCAGTTGACAAGGTCCTTGCTGTGAAGGATGGGTAGACCGGGAATACAGTTGAAACTGCTGGCTGTGAGGTAATAGTCATCACCTACAGCCACCACGTCGGGGTCACTATAGTCTGCATTAATTACAGGATTGGTATAAGTTCCGTTACCATTATCCGGATTCCATACCTGCGACACGTAAGGTTTAGCTGTCTGAGCAAAGGCTCCTAAAGATGCCGATGCAAGAAATAATACGATTAGTTTTTTCTTCATTGGTTATGAAAAGATTTAGTTTGTTAAAAAAAATAGTTTATTTGAATGATATTTTATTTATTTAAAGAAATGACGTATTAAACATTTTGTTTGGTGAAAGAAGTTATATATTAAACATCTTGTTTAGTATTCTGCTCTATCTTTCTTACAGTCAGATGATAGCGATTACCATCAAAGAGGACCTGCATCATGCGTATAGGATGCTCACCATGACCACTGAGAGCCAAGGCGACATGTCCCATCGTGCGACGGAGATTGAGTTCGATGCAGGGATTGATAAAGACATCCTTGCTTCCGGGCTCTTTGGCGCACACCATCATGTCAACTCCGAACGGACCGCTGTAGACTCCCTTCAGAGCAGGCTGCATCACCTCGCAGACATGCTGGCTGATAGCTTCCAGCTGCTCATGGCTGACATAAGACTGCAGCATTTCCTCCTTCTCTTCCTCCGATGCAAGCACATTGCCCGTATAGGCATTCTTCGCAACCTGGAAAAGAGACAGTCCTCGATAAACAATCTGTCCGTCGATGGCTTCAAACTCCATACCGAAATCTTTCACCTTATTATAATAGGGCTCTACTGTGACACCGCCCTGTTTTTCGATGATACGTTCAGCCCAGCGCGAGAAGCCTGGGTCTTGCAACATCTGAGCTGTGAGATAGCGCACGCCCCTGCCGCTGCTGCTCCAAGGAGCTTTGACTACAGCCCGCTGCATTTGCTGCACCAGAAGGATAAGATCCTGCAGGTTCGACACAAACTTCACGTCGCTCTGCAGATGCGTGGATGCCCATTGACGAGAACTCAGTTCTCTTATCTTTTGCATGGTTTCATCGGTAGGAAGCATTATGTCAGGGCATCCTATGCGGCGCAACTCCTCCTTGAGCGAGAGATTCCAGCCCCAGGGATGAATGCTGTCCACCGACATGGTATCGGCAAATATCTTCTGCAACTGCAACTTGGTGACGAACTCCACCCTGTCCTGATTCTCATAACCGCAGAGATGACGCACCTTGTCGCGGGCATTGTCTATGTCGTCGACCAGCACCAAATCTCCATCGTCAGCCCATAAGGCAGGAATGAAAGACAGGTCGCCCCGAAGGAGACGACCAGCATGGGGTGCGGTGAATATTTTTTGGTTGGCAGCTAACGCCAAATCGTGGTCTGGATTGAAAATATGCAACTTCATGAGTGCAAAGTTACTAAAATCTCGCTATATTTTGCCTCATTTTACTTAGATTAGTGCTAAATAATGAAAAAAAAGTTGTTTTTTGCTATCTTGAGTTTGCAATTTAGAAAATAAATATTACCTTTGCACTATTAAAAACAATACGAAAGAACATAAACTCATGGAAGAGGCTTTCTTCAGAACACATCGATATCTGGTCGAGCACATCAACGCTCCGGTTCGTCGCACCCTGATGGATGAGATTGACTGGAACGACCGCATGATTGGTATCAAGGGTACACGAGGAGTCGGAAAGACTACTTTCCTACTGCAATATGCCAAGGAAAAGTTTGGTGCTGACGACCACAAATGTCTCTTTGTGAACATGAACAACTTCTACTTCCAAGGACGTGGAATAGCCGACTTTGCCGGCGACTTTGTCAGACAGGGCGGACGCACATTGCTTATCGACCAGGTTTTCAAACAGCCAGACTGGAGCAAGGAGCTTCGTCGTTGCTACGACCTCTATCCCGAACTGAAGATCGTCTTTACTGGTTCGAGCGTGATGCGACTGAAAGAGGAGAATCCTGAGCTCAACGGCATCGTGAAGAGTTACAACCTGCGTGGCTTCTCCTTCCGCGAGTTCATCAACCTGCAGACAGGCAACAACTTCCAGCCATACGAGTTGGAGGACATCCTGCAGAACCACGAGCACATCATCAAGCAGATCCTGCCCAAGGTGAGTCCGATGAAATACTTCAAAGACTATCTGCACCATGGTTTCTATCCCTTCTTCCTGGAGCAGCGCAACTTTACCGAGAACCTGCTCAAAACCATGAATATGATGACTGAGGTGGACATTCTGCTCATCAAACAGATAGAACTGAAGTACCTCACTAAGATAAAGCGACTCTTCTACCAGTTGGCTGTAGAGGGAGCCAAGGCGCCCAACATCAGCCAGTTGGCTGAAGGCATAGAGACCAGCCGTGCCACGGTGATGAACTACATCAAGTATCTCGCAGACGCACGACTCATCAACATGATTTATCCAGACAATCAAGAGTTCCCCAAAAAGCCATCCAAGGTGATGTTGCACAATCCCAATCTGATGTACGCCATCTTCCCCCTGCAGATAGACGAACAGGAAGTGATGGAAACATTCTTTGTCAACTCCATGTGGAAAGACCATAAGGTGCATCAGGGTGGACACGACCATTTCTATATGGTGGACGGTAACAGGAAGTTCCGCATATGCGACGCCCAGGCTACTAATAAATTAAGGTATAACCCCGACACCATCTATGCCCGTTACAACACCGAGGTGGGAAAGGACAACAGAATACCGCTCTGGCTCTTGGGATTCCTTTACTAAAAGGAAAGCGCAACTACTTAAAAGGAAAGCGCAACAAGAAAGGTCTCGAAGAAAAGCCTCAGAGTTTACACCTCGAAGGAAAAATAAAAGCAAAAGCAAGACTATTAAGACAAAAATAAAATAAGTATACAAAACATTTTTAATATTTTATCTAAAAGTAAAATGGCTAAAGAGAAAAAAT
>ERZ1023619.68-NODE-68-length-31310-cov-23.898768_pt1 | contig 31310 bp, 43 predicted proteins | sample MGYA00380329_ERZ1023619 | MGnify/ENA primary metagenome ERZ1023619 (study PRJEB33179, sample SAMN07448976) | human gut metagenome | biome: Human-gut; feature: Human associated habitat; material: Faeces | host: Homo sapiens | place: India: Bhopal | collected...
ATATGTATATTTATAAACAAGCAAGTTGATATTTATTCACTTGCGAAACTTTAGTTACGTACAGATGTAATAATTGTAGGTATGTCGTCAATGATACAGACTATGTTCCCGTTTATCTCTTTAACGCCAAGATCATCGCCAGAGCCATAGCCATAGCCATAGGACGAGCCAAAGCCACAGCCACAGCCACAGCCAATATTAGCATCAGGACCAGCAACATCCCAAACAACACCATCAGTACCATTTTTATCATAATTTAAGATGCCATAGCCATCGCCATAGCCACCAACACCAAAACCATAACCAGCACCATAACCAGCACCATCGCCAGTACTAATAGCCGAAAACGCCCTTATCTTGTCTTCTAACATTTCCATACTTCAACATCCTCAATAGATTTGATCGCCTTATCCGTGCAAGGGATAATCTCAATAGCATCAAGAATTGTGATAATGTCTACTGATACCGTAAACTTACATTTTGAAGGATTAGCTGTTCCGTCCTTGGCAAGCTGAGACAAAGAAGCTGCTCCATCCCAATACCAGATGCGACGAGCATCCTTCAAAGTTACCTCTCTGCCTTTGTGTTCTACAAGTTCTCCAAACTCCACTCCGCTTCTGTCGCCGCGGATAATTACTTTCTTTCCGATATTTGTTTCCATCATTTAAATTACTTATTTTTTTTGATTAATTTATTTTTTGTTGTTTTGACTGAAGACGTAAACAGGGAGGGCGTTGGGATGAGGAAGATACCATCCAGGCTTGTTAATTTCGCAACGAGTGAAAATTTCTGTACCTTCTCCTGTTGTATATACCAATAAATAACCGTAGTCAGCAGGCACCTGCCAACACTGCAATGTTATCGTCCAACATAACTGAACCTCCCAAGGCTTCTCGTTAGGGGAAGACACGGGACTCCGACAGACGAAGGGGATATTACTCCAGAAAGACATCACGTCGCTTGCCAACTTGCGCGTCCAGAAAACTGAATTTTCGCACGTCGCCTCAAGATGGAAATCTAAAGGGTCGCAGTAATGAACACGGCGGTGGTGGTCCAGAGATATACTGTTATCAGAAGACATGTCTAATTTTTGAGTGATTAAATCTCTTTTATCTGCTATCCACACGTCACAGCCGAGTCCTGATGGTACTCCGTCTGCAGCGGTGTCCACGTCCACTTGAAGTCTCCTCCATGCTGAGTTCAGTTGTTCTTTATCATCAATGCCTCCTATTTTCATTGCGCTATCAATGAAGTCGGAAGGTAGGTCGAAAGTTTCCATCTCGTTAAAAAATTTAGATTTCATATCACTCCGCCTGATCCTTGTTCAGTTCCTCATACTCCTTCTCTTTCTGCTCCAACAACTCCTCGAGCGACAGGGTGGTATTGACGAGTCGGGCAGTGATATAATTGTATGGCAGACAGAAGCTGTAACCTTCGTTGTCGGTAGTGCGGAAAGGATAATGGTCCTCACGGTCGTCATGCCAGGCGAAGATGGCAGCACGCCACTCGGAGTTTCGGAAGTCGCGGACCAACACCTTCTCGAAAGGATCAAACTCATATTCAGGCATCAATTCAATAAGCCTCTGCATCTCATGCCTGATGCCCTCATTAATCTTCTTCTTCATTTCTGTAATAGTATCGGTGTCAGGATCATCATCATGCTGCGTATCAGACTGATGGTGTTCCTTACTCAGAAATCTGCGCATAAGTGAATTGATAACAACAAGTACAAAAAACGATATACATAAAAAAAGCAAAATGCTAAATACTGCCATGCGGCAGGCATCATACACTACAATAAAGGACGGATCAGAATTGATGCTTATTACCATCTTTCTTAAAACGAAGGCTAAGGCAAACTCTAATACACCGAATACTACTGCAGCAAAAAAACAAACAACAATTTTCTTAAAATTCTTCATTCTAATTTGATATTAAATATTTAATAATAGGACATTGCTTTCTCTTTTTCAGTCTTCGGGGAAGAGTGACGGATTAGCCAGCTTCCGCTTCGCCTCCATCGCAGCCATCTCCTTGATGCGTTCCGACCGCAGGCGAAACTCCTCGGCCTTGAGTGCTTTCTTCAGTTCGGCGCGATCGACTCGGTTGTTGGCCTGTACGACACGGATGAAACGCTCCCTGCCCAACTTCTTGTAAGATGGAATAAACTCGCTGTCTATCAGGTCGGCTGGCTCCTTGGGCGGTATATAAGTCCAGTTTCGGCTGCCCTCCTTGTTGACAACATAAAAGGTATGTTGCTTGCCATCGTCGCCTTTCACGACGATACCGCCCGTATGTCGGGCGATGCTGAAGCAGGAAGTCATCCAACTCTCCTTGGTCATTAATATACTTTTCATGCCGAAAACTCCTCACATTTTTCTATCCGTTGATACTGCACATACTTCTTATGGCGCAGACAATAGATACCTCCAATGCAAGCTCTGCTGAAACTACAGGTCAGACAAACGAGGCAAAGCAATAAAGTCTGCGATAAGTTGTAGTGGTTTTTGTTTACCATATTGTAATATCTCGAATATGTTATTATTTATTTCGTTGCAAATTTAAGAAATAAAGTCGTAATCACAAAATATCTCGGGTATTTTGTTGTACTTTTCGGTGATATTTAAGATATTTTTAACAATAGTCCGTTGATAAGTCAGAAATGTGGTTAGCAGATATGTATATAATAGCAATACGCCCTAAAGGAGCAGAAGCTCTTACAGGGCGTACTGATTGTGCCCATAACAATCATGGGCTAAGAGCTGCTGCCCTTTCAGGGCGTGTGGGGAAGGACAACTTTATCACTACCCTTCTCGGTAGAAGTCGTCATTATCGCTAAACCGTGACTTGCTTGTGTCCTTCTTCTCGTCATCACCGGGCTCGGGCTTGCCGAACAGTGTGAGCAAACAGGCAATGACGAAAGTACACAACATATAGATAAAAAACAAGTACACGATGAAATTCAACATACGCGTCCTAATCTTCGTCGCTGCCGTGGCTGCTCACGAGCGACGACTTGACATCATCATACATAGCCATTTCCAACTTCTCTCCGTCGTAATGACCAACAGCCAAGAGCTGTCCGTTCTCCTCGGTGGCAGAGTCGGCGGTGGTAGCAGACGCACGGATGATGAGAATGTCGAACTCACGTATCAGATTAGGCAGTTGCTCTAAGGGTATCTGCTCCATGAAGCTGCGGGCATGTTGTCGGATGCGCAATACATCAGCATCCGTCAGGGGCGCTCCCCTCTCCTCCTGGGCTTTACGGGCGGCTGCAACCTCTATCTCGATGCGCTTCTGCTCGTAAGCCTCGTTGATTAACTTAAAGTTCTGCCAGTCGCAAACTTTTTTTAGGAAATCTTCAAACAGGGCAGCGCCCAGTCCTAACTCCACCATGGCCAACGATTCCTCGATGAGAAGCATACGGTTCTTGACTTGCCAGAAAATGAGATTGCGCCGACTAAATTCGTCGATAATGGCAAAGGAGGCAGCCACGTTGCGAAGCTCACGCTGCCGTGCTTTCTTGCTTATGCTTTTGCCCTTACTTTTTTTTCTGAATGGATTTTTCATATCTAATTTTTTTAAAAACGTTTCAAATAAAAACCCTTCTATTCTCACGAACCGAAAGGCGAAAGTATGAAATTCTTAAAAAACAACGATGCACAGACAAGCTGCGCTGTTTGTTCTCCAGCCCTTTCTCACGAGAGAGCTGGAGGAAATGTAACATTATAATTTCTTAAAAACCTAATACGGACCATTTCGCTAAATGGTACTAAGAACATTATATAAAAATTATATAGAAATGAATATAATAAGATAATTTCATTGATAAGACGAGAAGATTAATGAGTGATAAACCTCGTGCCGTCAATCTCAAGCACCAGGATGTCGTTCACTACCCTCACCTCGCCACTTTCGACAAACTGCACCTTGCGCTGATGACGATTTACGTCAACAGACAGGCATACGCAGTTGCCTTCATCGACATGGCCTGTCTTGGTGAGAAACTTGATGTAGAACGGCACACGCTCCACCTTTCTCGCTGTCTGCGGATGTACGTAGCCTGTCACTACACGCCCGCTGCGTGGGTCTATCCATCGCCACTTCTCCGTGTAGCGACGTATCTCCGTATATGATTGTCGAGGTGTCTTATTCATATTCCTTCATTATATATTGCCAAAATTGTGATGGTCGTGCGAGCTGTCCTCGCCCTCCTTATTCTTATAGGGTGGGAAGTCAGCCCGCAGAAAAGCCGCCAACTCTGCCTCGTTCACATCTCTTTTGTCCTTGTGCACGCGCTGTCGGTGTCGCAACACGTCGGGGAAGAGAATGTTCCTGATAGGATTGCCCCAGTCGAGGTCGTTGATGCTAAGACTGTAGTCGGGATAAAACATGAGTGTATAGCCCGACAACCTTCCGCTGGGTCGTTCCGTCATGTGCCCCTGCAGTATCAGCGCACGGGCATTGTTATACAATACCATGTGCGCCGCTACCGACGACACATCGCCGTTAGAGGTGTAGAGTATCTTGTCCTTATAGTCCTTCAGATACTTATCCATCATGTCGTCTATGTTGCGCCCCGTCGAAAGAATGAGATGGGAAATCCAGTCTCGCTCAAAGCACTGCGCCAGGAATGCCAGCATCTCGTTGGAGACCACCGGCATCGCCAGTACAAGGACGTGCCGACTGATCATCTCATAGCTGATGGCTCGATAGAACTTCTCTGCCGTCACGTCGCCGTGGGTATAGAAAGAAAGCATCCTGCGTGGAGCTTCCTTCATTGCCTTCGGCAACATCTTGTTCACACAGCAGGGAGGGATAAATAACAATGTGTCGTCCATTTCTTCTTTTTCTAAAAGGGGTTATTCTTCAAGCAGTATAGGCATCAACAGCGTCAACGTTGTCGGTGCTGGAGTGTTGGCTGTAAGTACTCCAGCACGGCTGGGGTCGGCGAGCTGAATGCGGATGGAATCGTCAGGAATGGCCGTTACGGTATCAAGCAGGTTGTGGTAGTTGAAACCAATCGTAAATCCGTCGTTGCATTTGCTGTCCGTTATCAGCACCTGGTCTTCAGCTTTCTTGCTGAAGTCAATATCACTTGCGCAGATATTCAGGAACATTCCATCCTTCTTCAATGCCACGATATTGGAGCTTGCACTACTGAAGAGCGCCACACGTTTGACGACAGAGATAAATTCCTTCTTGTCCACGACCACGTAGTAAGGGTTGTTGGTAGGGATGACAGACTTATAGTTGGGGTATTTGCCCTCCACGGCCTTGCACAGGTACTCTATATCGTTGCCGGAGAAGAGGATAGCCTTTCCGTCGGTCTGGATGTCTATCTGTTCGCTGTCATCAAAGACAGACAATGTGCGGAAGAATGAGGAGTGGACCAATATCTGTGTAGGTTCTCCACTGCGATAGAAATTGCTACCGCCAGTCTCGGGGTTATTGCTGTGGGTCACCTTGAAAAGAATGCGTCCGTCGGTGGCGACAAAGACCACTTCGCTGCGATCCTCTGCTATATCAATGCACAGGGTGCTCAAGATAGGACGGAGGTCGTCGTTGAAAACAAACTTGCCTGCCTTTGAAATGACTGACTTAAAGACAGACGAAGGCAGAGAGATGTGCGTCTTCTCCTGATTGAGATCTCTCGCTTCTGGGAAGTCGTCGCCGGCAAAGAAGGGCAGAGAAATGTTGCCCGACTTCACATTGTCGCCGTTATGAGTGCAATACTCAATATTCATCATGTGGCTTTCGTCTTCCGACAAGTCCATGGTGAGCACACACTCGGGAGGCAGAGTACCTAACAGGTTTGTGATGCTGACGATAGGCAATACGACGGGCTTAGAGAAGCTGCCCTCCACGATGTCGAGAGGCGCGGGGATGGTGAGCTGTGTATCGTCAGAGCCTGTGACGAAGAAGAATTTACCGTTCTTCTTGCTCTGTCGCAGAAGGACATCGGCAAGAAGGGCGACGGAAGGCTTGCTCTCTATGCCCTTTGCTGCCTTCTGCAGGGCTTGGCGAAGCAGAAGCACTGATGGAGTCTGTAATTTCATATACTGAATGTTTTATATTTTTACTAAGGAAAGAGTGAGGAGTCCGCTCTGCAATTCTGAAGGGGAAAGCATCCTTCGCAGAAACAGAGTCGGACTACCTCGTCAAACAACTAAAGATTAGAAAATGAATATTCTTTTTTAGAATGGCAGGTCGTCGGGATTCATATCCGCATCTGGTACAAACGGATCGGAAGAGCCGTCGGCTGGTGGTACGTAAGTATTGGCGCCGTTGACTGCCGAATAAGCCTGTGTAGGATAAGGCTGGCTGTTACCTGTCGGCTATGGCTGGTATAATTGTGCGATGCGCTTGTTCATCCTGGCACGGATCGCCTTGAAGAGATGAGTGTTCTCATCATTGAAATTTTCATTCACGATGTTGGGATCTTTCTCTTTGTTGGCCTCTTTCACCAGCTCTACCAACTTAGGGAAGTTTTTAGCGATAGCCTTGATATAGTCTACTGAGAAAGACAGTTGCATCTCGTGTGTTGGGACACTCACGTTGCTGTCGCCTCGCTCCTGAGCAGACTGGCGTACCTTATTCTTATACTGCTCGTTGAAAGGCAAAATGTTCACTCTCAACTTAGCCATTTGTCTGTTCGCGTCATTCTTCGACACTTCCACTCTAATCTCGTTGAGGTCACAAGGAATACAAACGTAGGGTCTTTGTGGATTTTTCGCATCGATACCTACAAGCACCTGTGTGCCATTCAACGATAACAAATCAATATTACCATTATAGCTTGCCATAATTTATTGTTTTTATGTTGTTAAAAAATTAATATCCTTTCCGATTCTGTCAGAATGGTAGACCATTGTCTTCCATCTTGGGAACCTGTTCCGCCAGGTTACTGCCATTGTTGGCGTTCTGATTGCCTGTCCTTCTGCCCTGTCGACGGGAAACGAAAGTCTTCCATCGTTCTTCCTCCTCGGTGGTGAGTGTAACGATGTTGCCATCGTCATCACGGTAAGGCAGGGGGTCGGGACCTTCGACGTACTCTTTTGCCATCCTCTTCAGGTCATCATAATTGTCTGGTATATGGTCTTTACCTGAACGGAAGAAGAAATACACGTGCTTGCTGGTTTCCACCTTTCGGATGTATTTCGGCTCTACGGTATCGTCGTTCTCCCACTCCTTGCCGACGAAGTATTCCTTCGTTACCCATGCACGGAGCTTAAAGCATCCATGCCGCTTGTTGTCCTCGCTCACCAGAAGGTGTTCGGGATTCACAATGATATTCATGTTCTTGCAGTACTTGCGTATCTTCTTCTTGAAGGTGGCACGGCTATATTCCTTGCTCTTACCTTCGGAAGCATCCGCCCAATCGCGCATGAACTCATTAAACATCTCATCTGTACAAATAGGCGCGGCATACACCTCCTGCCGGGCAAAGAACCACTCAAAGTACTTCACGGAGTTCTCGGTCAGCTCTCTTACCATCAGTCGGCGCTGTACGTTCTTCTGCGGTGCGATGACGAACTCATGATATTTCATGATAAACTGCACGGACAAGGCACAGATGTATATCGCCTGGTTGCGGTCGTATTCATTCAACTGCTCGGGGTCTGTAGCGAGATTTTTCATGACCTCCTGTGGCGATCGGGCCAACTGATGCTGCATGTGGTTCGCACGACAGAAGCGGTCGGATAATGACACCAAAGGGAAACGTCCGATCGTCGACGAGTCATCATCACTCAACTGCGAATTGCTGGTAATCACGTTGACAGGTGAGTCCTCCAACTTGAGTGTCACAGGGTCACCAAACTTTCGCTCTATCTTCGCTCCTGCTGTAACCTTGTTGTAGAAGTACTTCATCGGGAATGAAGCAGGCTTATCTTCCCAGTGTATCAACCTATACTTACCTGGATATTTTTCGAGGTCGGAAAGGCTGAACTGGGCATTATTGATAGAAGTAAAATCCTTCATGTCGACACGCAGAACATTGATAGCCGAAGCAACAAATGTGTTGACCAACAGCGATTTTCCTGAACCGCCACTCGCCTCTTTCTCGTCTTCCACCTGATCTTCCAAGAGGTAAGGACAAACACTCTGCATGTCCTTCCAGGAGCGATAGCAGATACGGCCTATACATGAAATCATGTTGGCGAAATGAGAATTGATGGTAGCCACTGCGGTGGAGTCCAATTCTTTCTTGTTGCGTATGGCATCCTGCTCCAGTCGCCATAATGTATTGGAACAGCCGCGTATGACTCGCAATACAGGCCACAGCTCTTTCTCCTGCTTGCCGTGCCAGTCAACTTGCCACCTGAAGGTCTGCGCCCATTCGCTTAACTCAACGCGCATCTGCGTAATCTCCTCGTTGCTGAAAACAGGCGATCCGTCCTCATTCCGCATGGCCGCCTTTTGGTCAATAGCACTTTTGCGGTCGAGATATTCCTGACTCTCACTGATGGTGAACGGCGCATGAAACACCCTCATCGTGAAGTCGTAAGGCTTCTTTGCCAAAGCGGGGATGAAGAAGTTGATATGGTCGTAACTGACAGGCGTGATGGCCTCCGGCGTGATTTTCAATGCCACATTGCGGAAGAAGAAATATTCCATCCGCTCATTGAAAGACTCGTTGAAGTCAATGACCATCGACTGCAAACCTCCAGCCGACTTCTCTGAGAAGTTTTTGTCGATAAGGTTGGCTGCATCCGACATCATGCGCTGCTCCTCATCGTTATATCGCCAACTTTGCTCGATAAACTCAAGGAGTTTGGTCTTCACGGCCTGGATAATGCTCTTCGAGTCTATATACTCCACGAAGCATCGGTCAAGGTGTATGAATTGTCCCACGAGGTCGGTGCTCTCAGGGTCTATCATTCGATAATAGCCCAACGAGGTCATAAACAGCCACACCTTTGTAGGACTTACCTTACAGGTCGGTGGCTTGGGCTTACCGCTTCTTGGGTCACGGGGATATTCTATCTCGAAGGGGTCGGTATTGTTGGCACCGCGCAATTTAGAATAAAGAGGCAAACGAATGTCATGATCGAAACGGAAATTATCTGCATCGGTCATGCGAAACGTCAACATATAATCACGTACACTACGAGGGGAACAGCCATAGAGCCACTGCCATCGCTGGTTATACCTCACCCTGAAGGCATCAGGCAGCATCGCATAACAAATGTCACTATACTTGGTAGCGATAGCACCGCAGTCGCGCTGGCTGCTGATGTCGTTGGGATAGAGCATGATGATTTTTTCGGCAAAACGCTTCATCTTCTGGTACTGCACAGCATTGAAATCCAGTTTCTCCTGTCGCCACTGACCGCGGTCGATATACCAGAAGTTTCTTCTTCCTACTGAGAAGGCTACATGATACCAGCATTTCTGCTGGAAATGAGTGTCGCCATCTTTATCCTTGCGAAGAGAACGCATGGCATAATAGATGCTGATTGCATCCTCGGGAGTCCGGCAGAAAATGATGTTCTGCGCCTTGACGGCGGCAGCGGGGATTTCTTCGTCTTCCTGGTGGAAAGTACCTTTGGGCGTACCATCCTTCAATTCATTCTCCACCCATATCTTTTTGCTTTCGGTATAAACTTCGTCGGGCTGCCACTTACTGATGGCAGCATGGACGCCCGTTGTGTTGGAGTCACGATGGTCCATGGCATAAGTGAACACCTTGTCACCCATCAGCCACCGGCTTACTTTTTTGACGGAGTGCTCTTCGGTAGTGGAAAAGACGATAGGGGGCTGCTGCATGGCAGGACGGAAAAGGCAACCGCAAGAGCCCTGCGGCGCAATCACATCAGTAGCAAAACAGACAAAGAGGGGATTCCATGGCGTGCCATAAATAACCTCGCTTACCTGCTTGCCATCTCTTACGGCATTAGGTAATGTCACTTGGTCAACCGCATAGATACGGAAGTCGTCATTCAACATCTTCGTGTTGAAATCCCGACCGAAACCGAAAGAAGGCAAGCCTTTTACCATTGTCACCTCGCAGCCCAAAGCAGCCAGTTCCTGTGGATTAAAATCAACCTTTGGGATAAAAGAAAATGTATCAATATTCTGCACGGCAATGGTGCGATAGTCCATCTTGGAGAAGAGCATAGGATATTTCGCCCTCACGTTCTCAGCATCGCCGTACACTCTTACCACAAGATCGTGGCAAAGACGGAGCAGACTGGCTCCGTGCATAGGCAGATTGCGCATGGCAGCATATAGTTCCAGGGCTCCATATCCATGTTTGCCGGTCTTGGTACACATCCACCTCACGGCACCATGCTCTGCCTGTCTGTCATCATCCACCCCTACACCATTATAGAGACCACCTCGCTCGTCCTTATAAATAATAAGGTGCGGTGTCTGTTTCGCTTTGCTTCCGGCATCGTCATTAGCTGCCTCCTTCTGGCAGAAGGGACAGAAACAAGCTGTCTGTCCCTCGATACACTGGTTCTCGGCAGGCTTCACGAGAAAAGTCATGTCGAGATTGGCAAGCTGGTTGATGATAGGATGAAATAACATATCTCGTTGTTAGTATATATTAGTTAAAAGAAAGAAAAACCGACCGAAGCGGACAGGCAAAACTTTAAGAGACAACCATCGTCTTGGCTCATACACGAAGGCAAATGAATCAAAGATATTTTCTATCTTCAAGAATCCACTGTACTCCGCATATTTCCGAGGTCGCAGTGTACTTTCGTACTCTACTCCAGAGCTTTCGACAATGGTATATGAGCGAAGCCGCGGACATTGCTGTTACCGCTATCCGCTTCCATGGCTGAGGTCGGTCTTTCGTTTCTTTTCATATTTTTCTTCTTAAAAGGAAAGGCAACAGCGATGCGCAAAACTTCAGAGTTGAACAACACTTTTTGATGCAGGTTTTCATGACTATTCTCTCAGGCTTACCTACCTCGTTTTGTGCTGCCGTATGATTATCAGAGAGGTATTGCTACACTCTCCATCGCTGCGCCTTCCCCGTGAGTGGGACTCGCTCTAAGAACAAATCCCTATATATATGGAACACGATATGGCAAAAACGTGTTTAGGGCTTTTATAAATTCAGAAATGTTTCCAGCCGATAGTGCCGGACGGTGCAGTTGCATATCGCCTGGCACTTATATACAAGCAAGCGAGTGAACTCTGTAAGCGAGATAAACTGCTCGTCAAGTCCTATTATCTGCACTTCCGTTCTCCAGTAGCACTTCCTATTCTTCCATCGGCAGGAATGACTCTCCATGATGCGCAAGTCTTTCACTCTGCCCGCCATCAGGGGATAGAAGTATTGGCATACATCTTTCAGGAGCTCAAACGGCGCATAGAACAATAAGGTGGGTATCTCGTCATCCAATCCTCTCTTCGTCTCTGTGTAGGCGAAACGATGCAGGAAGTTGTGTTTGGAATGGCGTCCAGCCTTGGATATATTCTTGCGGTTGGGAACGTATGGCATCCACAGATAATCCTTTCGTATGATTTTTGCCACGGCTACATTTCTGTTTGCAAACGACAAGAACTGAACGCATCGTGTACCATTCCCATCATCTTCCATGTAGAAAGAATGCTGCGCTTACAATCATATATGGGAGAATGGGTAGCCCCGTTGTTCAGTCCGTAGATAACGAAATCGGTCTCTCTTTCGTCCGTAAGCGCATAAGCTTTATCTGTTGTAAACTCTTCTTCGTCCGAGATGAAACAACGAGCCATCTCCAAATAGTAAGTACGATGGTCACGAAAATTGGTGTGCTTAATGCCGAAGCGAAGCCCCATCTTGTGACAGATGTTGCGCAGTATCGCCACGTCAAAGTCGGTGCCCTGCGCCCAGAGATAAATCTCGTCTTCGTGAAGTTTCGTGCGGGTGTCCTCCATCCAGTCCATGAGGTCCTTTACAACCACGTCGATGGGCTGACAGGGGCAATCCTCGCTGTCGTTGTCAAGAAGGGCTGCCTTTGCTTCGTCATTCTGACGAGCCCACCAGTCTGCCGTACTCTGATCGAAGGTAAAGCCGTTCAGAAACTCGCTTCTCAAGTCTACATGTTCGGTAAACTCAGGAAAACTCAATCTACCGTCATTCTCGCCGAAGAATGGACTTCTGTCACCATTCCGATCCCATGCCACTGCCGCAATACTCATTACTGCAGCAGTGGGGGCAAGCGAACACGTTTCAAGATCTACTGTAATATCAATCATTTGCAATTAAAACTCTATATATTATAATAAAGGTATAAGAAATCTTCTTACTTACTCATATACTCCCTCAGTAAAGAGGTGATGCCCTCCTGCTCCCAAGGTTTCCAATCATCGGAACTGAATCGCTTGATGGTAACACCCATGCACATGCCTTTGTCTTGCATAAATCGGAAGAAACGAGTGCAAAGTCCTTTCTCTTTTTTCAGACAGGCATAGAACACACCAGGCTCGTCGCTACAAGCCATGTCATAGAGAGATTTTCCTTCTCCGTCATTGTCAGTATCAGGCGCAGTCTCGTGGCTCTTCAGTACTTCAGCTATTTCGGGGATAGCCAGGAACTGGCGTTTACACTCCCTTGTTCCCATAATCTCCCAAAGAGAAAAGCCCTTCTGAAAGAACCGCAGATAGAAGGTTGGACTGGTAAATCCTTTCTCAAGTAAGAAGCTCGATAAATGCTTCTTTTCATCGGGCGTCATGTCTTTTACATCCAACGCAGTACTTGGGATAGAGATTTTTTCTATATTTTCCTTTGTCATTTGAAATCTTTTGATTAAATTTGTTGCAAATTTAAGAATTAAAACCGAAACTATAATATATCTCGGGTATTTTCTTTCTTTAATTTGCAAGATTTAACTTATCCGAGGTGTTTTGAGATAAATAACGGCGAATAGCCGAGGTGTAATATTATAATTTTAACAATTATGAAATACGAGTACAATTATTCCTTCCTTGAGAGATGGATGTCAGCCAACGAAAAGGTAGATGGCAAGCAGATATTACAGGCTATTGGGTCTACCAGTAACCAAAGTTTAAGACTGTATCTGGACAGAAAATGTCCTATGCCTGTCATCAGCATTCTTCGCTTTTGCAACACGTTCCATGTACCTATCTCAGCTTTCATTGTCGACAAAGAAAAATATCTTGGATATGCCGAAGATTCTAAAGGTATAGAGACAGAAAGTGAGGTCATCCCACTCGACAGCGACGCTTTTGAGCCTGTTGAAGGCTATATCAAGAACGGCGAGAAGCGGACACACGGCAGTCGTTCTCTTCGTAACCCGATAGACGTAGAACAGCAAACATCTATCGTTCCCGGCATCATCTTCAAGAAGAATATCAGTTGTGAGCCATCGGGTTGCGCGTCAGTCACAGACAATAGAGCGGATGCTGAAGTGGTAGAGACGAAGACTCCTGACGAAAACACTCCCATCACTGATGTTACAGAAGCAAACTACAGCAGAAACTTGGTTGACCGTCTTTTAGGAATCATCGATGAGCAACAGAAACTGATGAATGACCAACGAAAAGAGATTGCTGCACTCACCAAGCAGCTACTTGAGGTAAGAGCAAACGGCAATGCTATGGTACGAAATACGATGATGGGCATAGCCGCAGACGACATTCATCATGAGTGAGTGACATTTCACCCACAGGTATGAACAAAGAAGCAGCCATCTATCCTCACGGACGGATGGCTGCATTGTAACTTAAAAAATCCGTAAACTTAAAAATAAAGAAATAACCGTCCCCTACGCTTAGGGGAAAATAATCTATTAACCTATGAATAATCTTGTTCGTTAATGAAAGCCATACGACGACGGAAAAACTCTTTCTCGCCCGTAAGAATACAATCGGGCGACGTACTCTCGTATGGAATATCTGTGTACCAGAATCCGTGATGCAAAAAGAGAGGCGGCGTAGTGTCGCCAAAGCTGAACGGAACGGGTACCTCGTTTCCTTCCTTGTCCTTTGCCGTAACAGGCTTAAAGGAAAAGATGTCGATAAGCTTTGTCTCGCTTACAACGGGGAGCGCCTGCATCTCCTTCTCTAAGTCACTGCCTTTGATGGGAGTAAAGTAGGGCGTGCTCTGATAGCCTTCTGGTCTTGGTACTCTTACGTTTTCCCAGCCTTCCTTACTGACAGTATTTTTAAACTCGACAAAGAGAATGCCACCAGCATAGCCATCGCACGTTTCGTAGTAAGCATCAGCATGAACACTTTCTGCCCACGCACGAGCCTTTTCCTGGGCTTCCTTACATTCGTCGATAAACTCCTGCAGCTTCTTGCCTACCTCGCTGTCGGCTGCAAACTTGTAATAATAATGGTTTTTTTTTTTACTACTCATAACTTCTATATTTTATTATTTAACGAAAAAATTTATCTCCTTCCTCGCCTGTTCTGCGCATTCGGCAATAGATAACAGGCTCACCGCTTTCGTCGTTTTTCATACTGAAACCACGAAGTGCCAACTCCTGAAGATAAAGGACAAGAGGGTCGCCATAAGGGCATACCACTGCCTTAAAGTAGGTCCGTAACTTCGAGTCGTTAAACACATCGCAGTCCTCCGTCCAAGCCCCCAGGGGCTTATAGGTCCGACAGAACGCCTCTATCTTGGATTCAATCACGAAATCATCAAGCGTAACGACCGCCTGATCGCTATTTTCCATAAAATCGTCTTTCTTCTTTCTGCCCATAACTCACTTATCTTTTACTATAAATCCATGAACCTACAAATCCAATAGCCAAAATCATTGCTAAAAATCTAACTACACGCCATACCGGCATAGCCTTTACATCCTTCGTGTTTGTCTCCTTCTGTACGGATGTGCTGTCTTTTTTTGCCCAGTGGGTGCCAACATTCATCTTATTGCTCAACACCAGGCTGTCTATTGTGAGCTGCATCCGCGAGATGATTTCTTCCTGATGCTTCAGCCGTGCCTCGTAGGTGGCATTGCGCTCATAGTCGCCCTTACGGTGTATGGTTCGGTCGGTGGTGGTGGTTTTGTTGCCCTGGGCATCCGTGCTCTCGGTCACTCGCTCAGTGATGGTCTCCTCGTTACTTCCCTTGTCGGTCATGGAGCCAGTAGTGAACTGTTCGGTGGTGGCAGCACTGATCGTACTGTCCATAGAAGTTTCCGATTTCACCACGCTGTCCTTAACGATGGCGACGACGCTATCGCGCCGTTGCTCACTACTCCACTTCTCCACCTTACGGGAGGAAGCGCAGCTCGCAAACATAATTACAGCCAGAAGCCATAACATTGCTGATTTGATTTTTTCCATAATTCGTCTTGTTGATTTACGCCTACAAAGTTAGAAAAAGTCGCCGACATCAACAGGACATACGAAAACACCGCCTACCCTATGGAATGGGTAAGCGGTGTGATAATCATTTATCCGATAAAGAATAATTCCAATTAACTATTTTGCCAAATACTTTGACGGAGCATTTTTTTACGTGCTTAATAACATCGTCGGTTAGACAACTCTCTACCCTTTCGCATTGCTCCCGACTTGCCTTTAAAAGTATAGTCTTTCCATCGTAGGACATAAACCCAACCTTTCGCAGTTCGTCACCAGCCTCTCCATCAAGCATAGATAAGAGCTGCTGCCACTCTCTCTCCCCTGGCTGCTCATCAGCAAAAAGCAACGTCTGCTCCTGGGGCGCTGTTGCCTTCATCATCTCCTCGATGGTATCGTAAATACAGAACTTAATATAAGCAGGATTCCCTACTTTTCGCTTTCCGTTATAAACAGGCTCGTAGCTTACGCACACGTCCAGAAGACCCTCCTTTCGCAATCGGTTGATGTCCGCAATACTGGTATCGAGAACATTCTTTTTGAATTGAGAGAACTTCGGGTAAGCCTCCTTGATTTCACCCTCCTCTAAATTCATAACCTTACGGCCAGCTCTTTTGTTGCTTCCCTCTCTCACAGATTTCAATAAGCCTAAATAATCTTTTATATCTAACACGGTAGGATGAACTTCCCTGTATTTCCAAGATTCCGATTTTTTGAAAAGGTAATAATACATCATCGGCATTCGCTCCACTTGTCCAATACGTGCAATATTGGCAGGATGCTTCACATACCCTTGACTCATATCGAACACCCAGTCAACGACATCGGGATTCAATGTAAAAGAGACTCCATTGCTTTCTATAGACGAAGCATTGGCACCCGAAAAAATAAGCTGGTATTTCATCGACTCGTTTCCATCTTTGTCCACCCATGGGGCTTCTATGGTCAATTCCAGTACCTCTTTGATAGCTTTTCTTGCTACGTTATAATTCGCAATGTCAACACCAAGTTCTGCATACGAAACCATAAAGTCGGGCAATCCCCTGTTCTTTTCCGCTTTCGAGAATAGAGGGCGTGGTTTTTCGTGAGAGTCTTTTAGACCGCTACCAAAATAATATTGGATATAGTTCTGTAGATGCTCACTCACTTTATTCAACATAGATTGCTGAAGAAGCGATAAATTCTTAGACAATTTTGTGTACGCGTAAGGTGTACTAATATATGTCTGTGGCAGGGGTTTCTTGTTTTCTTCCATATCTTCATTTCTATTATATGGTAAAAAGAGTCATAATGTTTTTTACCTCAACCATCGTTTTTTGAGGTTTAGGTCATAATATTTTTTACCTCGCAATAATGATTTCTTCCTGTAACTCAAAGAGTTAAATCAAGAATCTACCTATTCGTAATATAATAAAGATAAATAGTAGTATCTTATTTATATTATAGATATAGGTAAAAAACATTATGACCTATTTTACCTTTATATAGATTTTAAGGTAAAAAACATTATGACCTGTTTTACCTTGGTAAAAAACATTATGAGTCATTTTACCTTCTCACTTCACAAGGTAAAAAACTTTATGAGTCATTTTACCTATTCACTTTTCATGAGGTAAAAAACATTATGAGTCATTTTACCTTAGCCTTGAGAATATCTGTCGATAAACTCTATCACTCCCTGGGCAGCCAGTTCCTGAAGCGTCTTACCCGTACATTCCTTCAGACGAGCCAAGCGGAAATAATAATCCATAGGGATTGTTACCTTTACACTTTTCTCTGTCTTTAAAGGTTGCATGGATAATGACTGTTGTGCTTCGCCTGCCGGCTGCTGGATGCCAGTGGAAGTTGTGGTGGCGCTACCGCTCGCCGTACCTGTTGAAGGCATAGAAGATGCCGACTGTTGCGAGGTCTGTCCTTGCTCGTATATTCCTTCTATTTTATCCATTGCGTCTGATTCATTCAAACCGAATTTTTTTACATTTGGTCTTGCCATAATATTCTATTGATTAAAAGTCCTCAATTATTTGTATGAAATATAACATGAGCTGCCTACTGAGGCATACTCTCTAAGATTTCTTTCGTAAATCGCTCATAGTCCTGCCCTACCCTGCAGTAAGGTGCATAAGAAAAAATGTCGGTACCCATCGCCTGTGCTTCCACCATCTTGGTATCTCTGCGGGTATATGAATCGAACACGTAGTCATCAAACTTCTCGCTCAGATATTCCTTGAATTGACGCGTCGCCTTGGTCTGATCGTTACTCATCACCTCCAACAGTCCACGAATATCCAGGTCCTCATTCAGATCTTCCCTGGTCTCTTTCACGGCGTTGGTGATCTCGGCAATACCTTTTGTGGCCAACACTTCCAACTGGACGGGGATAACGACACTCGACGCTGCTGCCAGCGCATTGTAGGTAAGCAACGACATGGCTGGAGGGCAGTCTATCAATACGTAGTCGAAGGCATCCAGGATGCTGCTCACGCCCTCGTCTGCGAGTTCGGTGCCCTGCATCTCCTGTAAGGGCTTCAACAGAAGTTTGCGCAAGGCCTTGCGAGGCACCGCCATCTGGTTAAGGAAGGGCTCGATGCTGACCATCTTCTGTGAGGCCGGAGCGAGGTAGATACCTTCCTGCATCTTATATACGGGCAGGGAGGTCTGGTTGATAAGAGCATCGTAGGTGGTAGGCTTATTGTCGCTGTTCACCTGGTCCCAACCGAAAAGGAAAGACAGACTGACCTGTGGGTCGAGGTCTACGAGTAAGATACGTGGCTTTTGCTCCTTTCCGTCTGCACCCTTTCCGAAGTACCCTTTACCGAAGCGACGCAGCCCTGTTGCTAAACTCTGTACTGTTGTAGTCTTGCCTACTCCACCTTTATGATTCACGAAGGCGAGTATTTCTTTCAATCTTGTTTCTGCCATAATCTTTTTATTTTAAATGAATAATCTATTCGATAATGCTATAATGTGTAACAAAATACACCGAAGTACATAAGTACATTAGTACTAAAGTACAAACCTACGTATCTACGTACCTACATACGTACCTATGATTTTTCATACGTGCAAAGATACAACTAAAAAATATAACTACCAACTATTTTCCGTTTTATATTTTAAATATTAAGTATTTTTATAGGTTCGTATCTATGAACGAATGAAAATATGAACATAGATACGTATCAGCATACGAACCCACGTACCAACATATTAACCAACATATCAACATACGAATGTGCATACCTACGTGCGAATAAACGTATGAACCTACGAACCTATATAAATACGAACATACGTACCTACGTGCATACGAAAGTACGTAGATACAAAGATGTAAAGATATGAAAGTGCGAATGTATAAAAATAGAAAAGTATAAAAGTACTAAGGTACTAATGTACTTTTATACTTTTGTTCTTATCCTCTTATCCTGTAAAGAGAGAGAGAGTTATATGTTAATATCATTACCTTCCTGTTGCCATTCATCTTTGATGGAAAGTGAGAGGGAGGCGCTGTGATTGTAAAATGAACCTGTAATAGTCGTTATCTTGTTGCGCTCCAGGCGGACGTTAGGTACCGTGATAGTTGCATAGGGCGTGGGGGTGTTCTTACGGTTCATCGTGAAGGTGATGTCGGCTGAGTAGCCATCTTTTGGACAAAGCACGAAGTAGGCGATGGTGGTGCCTACAGTACCGGCAAGAGAGGAAACATCAGAACTGCGCTGATTTTTCACATAGTCCATAACATCCAAGGTCTGCCAGTTGATAGTGCGGTATTCGTTGAATATGGCATCGATGGTGCTGCAATCGTCTGGGAACACGTCGGTGCTGTTGATCACCATCTTCGTCACCAATCGCTCCAAGACAATAACAGCAGGGTCGTTGTGACCCACGGCAACCGTTATGTCCTTCACTGCGCCGAAGCTGTCTGAGGTTTTGTCGCTCGTCCAGACGACGGGCTCCGTGGTGGATGATACAGGCGTCAGCAGGTTGTCAGTAAGTGCAAAAGGTGTGCTGGTTGCGTCGAGGAGGGTAGGGGCGGTGCTTCGGGTAACTATCACCTTGAGGGTATGCTCGCCATAGTCGAGCGTCAGGTCAGGCTCGGCGAAGTCGGCTGCCGTGTTCGTCTGATGGAGCACTTGGAGCAACTTGCCTGTCGCCTTGTCGTAGTCCAGGATATACAGGTCTGTGAGCTCTTTGCCGTTGGCAACAAGGGAGGCTCGCGTAGTTGCATCGAACATTGGCACAGCGGCAGCCTTAGCAGAAACAGAGGGCTGTGAGGCACTAACGAAACGCAACTTGACGTGAGCCTTACCAGCAGGCTGTTCCTGTTGCTGCTCGTCCTGAAGGTGAAAACTCTCGCATGATGTCATCGTGGGCATCAGCAGAGCTGCAGCCATGGCCATGGTGCAACAAACAAATAGTTTCTTTTTCATTTTCTTTTAGTTTTTAGTTAATAAAAGAATTTAGTCAATTGATTATTTTCCGTTTACGATCTTGTTATACTCCTCTTCGGATATAACTCCCTTTTCCTTCTGCTCATAGAAAAAGCGTCTCGCAAATAATCCCATCACGTGCCTCAGACTTTCACATGCCAGTCGAAGGTTCTCGCCTTCGAGTGCGTCCTGGGTAAAGTTCTTCCCGTCCTTCTGGCAACAAACGTCTGCTGTCACAGTCTTACCGTCGGTTTCAACCGAAATAACAATGTCAAATAGTTTCTTTTTCATTTTCTTTTTGTTTTAATGTTTATTGTTTGAAGGCTCCTGCCAACAATGGCAAGAAGAAAACGGCAGCACCGATCATGGAGAAGAGAACAACACCCGTTGATACGATAGCCAAGGCCGCGAACATATAGGTCAACGCCTTTTTTATGCCACAAGAAGACATCTCCTGCTGTGCAGATACCGATTCTTCATTTTCTCGCAGTGTCGGCTCACCTACCTGGGGATAATTACGCTTGCGCTTCGGCTTCGGCTGGGGTATAGGTTCCGGCTGAGGTGCAGGTTCCGGCTCTGCATCCTGCTCCTGACTCTGATGAATCTCAGGCTCTATAACGCAAGGCTCCTCCACCTTACCATCAACGCAAACAATCACATCGCCGTGCAAGCTAACCTCAATCTTGCATCCAGGTGTAAGATCCTTCTGAAGGAACGTGCGCTCGCTGCCACAGTTAGCATGGGCGAAAAGGTGTCCGTTCATTTCCACTTCGTCAAAGTCGGCTACGAATGTTATCTTGCCGGTCTTTTCGCCTACCGTGGTATGATGGCCGCGATAGGTGGTTACGGCCTTGAATACGGGACGGAACTTAAATGCGCAGTTATACTTTGCGTCATGGTCTGTCTGTCCGATGCGGTCGTAATACTCGTAGTTGTCGAACTTGAATACAAGTCCGTCGGTAGGGTAGGGTAGCTTCTCGCGCTTTACCTCGGCAGCGCACACGATGTTCTCGATGTCCTGCTCCAGTTCTGCATCCGTATTCTCAAGATTGAGAGCCGACACGAAACCAGAAGTCTTAAAGCTGTTGCGCTCTAAGGCTTGCATCGCCGGCATGTGTCTTGTCACGCCATCCATAATGAGGCGGAAAGGATGAAACTCCAGACGCTTGCACTCGTCCGTTACAGCCACCTTCTTCGCCATGATGCCGTTGCTCGTAGAACGAGGTGATTTGCCAGCCTTGCTATAACGGGCAAACTCCTCAAGCGAAATGATTACCTCGCCTCTCACCTCCACGCGGTCGTACTGGCTCCATACGTCCACCTGGGAAGAAACACCCTGCACATGCTTGATATGGTCCAGGCAGTCGTTGCCAAACAACTCCTTGCCGTGTCCGTAGGTGGCTTCTGCCAATACTCCCTGACGATATACTAAGCTCACGGTCTCGCCGTCAAACTTCCACTCTACAGCCACCTCCGTGCCCTTGCTGCCGATATTGGCAGCTCTCTGCTGCGCTCTCAGGTATTTCACCACCGCCTTGGCATCGTGCAACTTCTTCATCGACAGGCAAGCCGTGCGACGTGCCACCGTGCGCTTTCCGTTGCCGTTCTCGCTGTAGCACTGCTGAGTAGGTGAGTCGGGCAATATCTCGTCCGCGTGCTGCTCTTCGTACTCCTGCAAGGCAAAGTACATCGCGTCGTATTCCTCGTCGCTGATGGTCGGGCGGTTCAGCCCGAAATATCTATAGTCGTGCATCTTCACCTCGTCCACCAGCGCACGATAATCGTCAAAGTTCTCTATTGTTTTCATCATGCTATAATCTAAATTAAAAGTATGTTGTTGCTATTTTTTTTATTCGTTTCCCTGCTGCACTGCCATAATCGTGCGCATGGTGTCTGTGATATACTGGCCGCCTCCGTGCTGGAGAATCCACTCGTGCACATCATCGGCTACGATATATTTTCGTGTCCTGCCCTCCATGGCAGGGCGACCTGATCTTGAATTTTCAGTCTTGATTATTTCCATATTTCCCTCGTTTTATTTTTCGTCTATAATATCATCATCTGCGGTCTCAGACTCTTTCAGATCCGTTGGCAACCATGCAGGCCACCAGGTCACATCCAAAGCCCATTGGAACATATCTGTGTCTTCCGTGCGATAGTTCCAAAAGACGTGCAAGATTTTGCACACTTCCCAGGCTTCTGCGTCCGTCAGTTCCGACAACACGCCTTTCAGGTTTTCCTCCTCGGCTCTCGTTAGGTCCACTGTCTTCTCCATTTCCAACCAGTCGCACACCTCTGCGTACAACATCCAAGCCGCGTGTTCTGCGTCCTTGTCCGACAGCAGAAGGCTGTTGGTAGCTGCTGCCATCGCCAGCCAGAATTTTTCGTTGCTCAACTTCCAGATAGCAGAGCGACGAGAGCGCCAGTCGCTAAGAGCCACCTCCACGTGTTTCTCTGCCATCCAGTCGCCAATCTCGCGCATGATACGTGCCATTCTCGGAGCGTCACCATAAGTGAACTCAGCAATCAGCTTCACCTCCTGGCTCTCGTTAAACAAACCTTCGCGGAAATCAATCGCGATGCCGTTCTCATTGTCTGTCACTGTCCACATCAGATCCTTGCCCGATGTCAACGTAAATCTTTCGTTTGCCATATTCTTTCGTAAAAATTAAAATGTTATGTTATTCCTCATCCTCGTCCGGCATAGAGTCCTCGTTGTCGTGCCAGAAGTGGCTATACAGTACGCTATCAATCAGGGTGACAAGATTCTCTCCAGGATATACCTCTTGATCAACGTCTACACATAGCGTCAACTCCTTGCCCGACCGCAAGCCGACCACATAGGCAATCGGTGTTCCATCGGCCTTCTTTACGGATGGTGCGGGATAATAGAAACATACTTCGCGAGCGTCAATCATTACTTCCTCGCCGTTGACAAAGCTGCCAACATGGATAAACGGATAAACTTTCTTTTTTGCCATAATCTTTCGTTTTTTTACTTTTTGTTTTGAAATCAGCAAGAAGGCTCTTTTTACCTTTTTACTTTTTTACTTTTTTACCTTTAAAATTACCTTTCCACCATTCTCAGCTCCGCACCAAGTGCTCCTGCAATCTTATTGAGTACGTCGATATTAACGGCATACTTGCCGGCTTCCACACTGCGAATGTTTGAAATAGAGATGCCCGCAATCTTGGCGAGCTGCTCTTGCTCCCAACCCTGGGCGGTACGCATCGCGCGGATGCTCTCGCCCATGGCCTTACGTTTGTCGTAAATGATTTTGTCTTTTTCCATATTGTCTATAATAAATCAATTAATTGTCGTTCTGTTCTATCTGTTCAAGTTTCATATACACCAAGGTGTTCTTGTCGTAATATCTTCGAGGCGCAGCCGAGGAAAAGTAGGTGTTTTTACTCTCTTTGATACAAAGAGCAGCGTCCACAATACGCTTTCCGAAACTATGAAGGGCGTGAGTCTTTCCGATGATGACAATGCCCGACTGATACGCCTCGCGCACCTTCACGGCAAAACGATGTAAAGCGGCTTTACTATTCTTCTCCTCCTTCGTCACCTTTGCCAACACCTTCAGATGGTCGGTCGTTCGTGCTTTCGTGCGCAACTCCACCGTGCCCTTTTTCCTATAGTTGATGCAAACGACATACTCACCAGGCTTCAGTTGTTCCAGATGTTCCTCTAAGAGGTCGTACCGCTGCAACACCTCAATAGGCTTGACACATACGCTGTCCTTCGTGCCGGCAAGCGCAGCCCTAATCTCCTGAGCCTTCTGTAAAGCCTTCGCTTTAGCTTCGGCTTCCGCTTTCAGGCGAAACTCCTCACGCTCTCGCTGCGCAGTCTCCTCGGCTATCTCACGATCCACGGCAGCGCGTATCTCAGCAACATCGTTGCCCATGTCCCTGCAAGCTGCCCAAAGACCACCACTATGACTCTCATGCCCTTTTATTATCGACTTTTCGTTGGTGCATTTGGTGCCATCCATCCGAGTGACACGCAGCCTCCCCGTCAGCTCGTCTCTATATACAAGCATATAGGTGGAGCGTAGGTTCTTCGACTTCCAAACTCTAATCTGTTCTGCCATAATAGAATTATTTTCTAAATATTTGTTAATAATACAGCCAATTTCTTTGTCCGTATTGTTTTATTTCTTATATTTGCAACGGTCTTCGGAGGCTTTTAATCGTACCTTTATGGAATAGAAAGAAAACAACAACTTCCGTTGACAGTCAGGCGTCAGCCTGTGGATTTAAACGTTCTCCAAAGAACGAATTTCTACTATCGTAGATTCGAGCCAGATGGCTCGCGTAGCCCGGCTTAGGTCGGGCTTTTTTATTCCTCCTCGTCTTCCTCCTCGCAAGTATTCTGATATTTGTCGCTGTTGCTCACAAGGTCATCAATAGCAGATTTTAGAGTATAATCCTTTTTGGGATAATAGACTATATCGCTTTCTAAATCATCATAGAAGTCGGATCCGCGTTCATCCTCAGAGGCTCTTAATATACCTCCGTCAGGATCTAAACAGAAGCCAAAGATATATTCATCTTTACTCCAGCCTCCATAGATATTGATTTCAAAACCATCATAATCAACAGTAACATGGTCAATATATCCTATAAACTTTAGACCATCATTATCGCCAACACCAATATAAAGAATCCCTTCCTCGTCCTCGCGCAAATCATACCATGCTTCGTCCTCGTGATTCTTGTACCACTTAGACACCTCGCCGTCGTATTTAAAAGACGACCACAGATAATAATATAAACGATCTTCTAATATCTCGCTATCGAAAAGGTCTTCACCAAACTTCTTGTATTCCGTTTTATCAGGCGAACTGTTTACGCTTTTCAATTCATTAAAACCTGCTATCTCATCTATTTCAAGCATATCTTATGACTTAACCGTGATGTCGAGGGCTGAAACTTGTAATTAAAAAACCTTGCTATAACAAAGATGTTGCTCTTTATTTTAATTGTTTTTTAAGTAAATCTAAAATTATATCCTCTTCTGCTTCGTAAAGATAATAACAAGCATGAGGGACGATGGTTGTTCTCAGATTGTCTTTATGTAAATAGATGATGTTTGCATTCTCGTTCCAAGTGCGAGGCTTATAGCACCTCTTCAACATTTCGGAGAATGATTTATTCTCCTTCTTTGCATAGTCAGTGTTCCAGATGTTCATAAGAGCAATGAGCTGCTTCCAACTTAATTCGTTCAACTCTATATTGCCATTTGCTTTTACGGTTTTCTCTAATATATTCTCCATAAGATTCCCGCTTGCCGTGATGCGGTAGGGCAGAATGGTTTATGTTATTTTTTGTGATTACCCACAGCCTCCATAAAGAGGCTGCAAGGCTTAATGATTAAGTGCATACTCGATGGCCTGCTCTGCATAATATTCAACACCGAACTGCTTGGCATACTTACGGAGGTCGGCTATTGAGATAGATGTAGCCTTATGGCCTATGGCTTCCTCGTACTTGTTCTTAAACTCCTGGGTGCCCGGTCGGCAGTTGCCAGCATTCAGCGAGTCGGCAAAGGTGATCTTCAGGCTGCCGTTCTGTTTCTCTTCCTCGCGTCTCTCGGCTCTCTTGCGCTTGCTCAATATGCGAGCCAGCTTCATGGCCCGGTGCTCCTCGTTGATGCGGACAGCCTCACGCAGACTCTTAGCCTCGATGTGCTCACCTCTTACAAGGTAGCCCGTATGCTTAGTGATGTCGGCTATAGAGCGTCCCTGCTCTATCCATTCAACCTTCATTCCTTGGCGATTAAACTCGCCCTTATAGAAGGTAATCAAGCCGCCTACATTACGCACTCTGAAACCCTTCTTGATGTTCAGAGTGAAGAAACGGCGTATCATTGCGAATTGGCAGCGACGAGAATAACCATCGAAATCTCGTTCCTCGTCGCAGACGATATTGTTCTCGTCGGCAATACGGCCACAGATTCTGCCGGTATTTTCACCAGTGCGCAAATTTGCTATAACAAATCCAAATACCGAGAAGTAGCCGTCAATCATCATACTAACGCGCTTCTGCTCTGCCTCGTAAGCCTTGCGAGCCTTCTCCTCAGCTTTCTCTCTCGCTTTCTGCTCCTTCTCCTGCTCCTTCTTCATTTGCTTCTGATACTTGAGCCACAGCTTTGCACCTTCATCAAGCGATAGGCCCTTAGTGTCAATCTCCTTGCATCTGCTCAGAACGCCACGAATGTATGACTGATATTTCTTTACTTGTTGGGCAACAGCTTCCTTAGCCTCCTGACGTGTGGCGAAATCCGCGCGTCCCTTATAATAAGGAGTCTCTACGCGCTGAATGATGCCACGCACTTGCTTTTCGCGGAGGTCAAGCAGCTGGCTGCATGACTTACCCAGAGCACGACGTATCATTTCCGCAGTCACCTTATAAGGATATTGACTTGCAACGATACCCTTCCGAAGGCTATAGTAGTCACAGATTAACGCAACAAAAATGTCGTCGCCATTGTCTTCGAGATTGCGATAATCATAAAGACACTTTTCACCGTAATATCCGAACACGTCCTCGTTAAAGGTCTTCTGTAATACCTTATTATTAGAGAGACCAGCCGAGAATGAATAAACATCGAATACTGCTTCGCCAGGGAGCATGTCTATAAATTTCCAGATGTCCTCAACGTCTGGAATGTTATAAACAACGTCTGCGTAATAAGGATACACGAATGCGATAGAATCCTTCTTGTCGCCAAACTTCTCTATGAACTGCTGTTTGTTGTAAGTCTTCATATTCTAATTGCCGCTTATAGGTTGCCGCCCTTTCTAATGATTAATATTGTTTTCTTTATTTTTCTGATGCAAAGATAGTGATAATTTTTGTAACTACCAAAATAAAAAGGACTTTTATTCAGAATAAAATGCACTTTTATTATTTTCTTTACATTTTCCGTCATATTTCACAGATTTCGCGGGCTTTTTCCTCTGTTTCCCGTATCTTCCGGTTCACGTTGTCACTCCTTCGGGTGTCGAGCCCTCACATGCCAACCGTGGGGAGTGGTGCGCTGCTGCTATCCTCACGGACTGCCAGCAGCCTACACACAAAAATACTCAGATGATGATTATGATAGCTCCCGCCGAAGGGGTCGATCCTTCGCAAGGCCGTGCCGGGCGCGGGATAGGGTGTTATCTAAGCTCGGACAATTCCAGATGTCCGTATATTAGTTTGTCCTGCAGGTCACGCAAGAAGGTCGTTGCACATTCTCTCTTTTCGTCCTCCTTGAACGTCAGAATCTGTTCCTCACGCGACATGCTTTCATCTTCATACGCGAATGTGCCTTTTTTAATGCCTTCTATGATAGTCTTGTATAATCGTTTGCAACTGGCTTTTGTCGTCGCCCATGTGCCGTACAACTGAAAGGAAGCGTAAGACTTCCATTCGTCGCAGGTGTTCAGTATAATTATTCTTGCCATAGATCAGTATATTTTTAAAAAGTCCATAATATTACTTAGCCTTGTAGCACTCCACATCTGTAATAACTCTCACCTTAACGTGATAATTATCAGCTTGCTTAAAAGCCGCATCCGTAATAGCTTTATAAATTGCATTGTAGGCATGTATGTTGTTGTGAAATATTTCAATAATAATCGTTTCTTTTTCATTATTCATAATTTTCCGTCGTTTTTTTAAGGGTTCTTATAATATTCGTTTGATACCACACCGCCGCCTGAGCCATCGTGTCCTTCAGCTCCTCGATGATCTGCTTGTAGTTGTTCTGAGTGATGGCAATGTGCCGTTCTGGGTGCTTCCCGTCGTGGTCGCCGCTTGCCAGGTGGATGATGCAGAATGTGCGGTCGGTATCGTGATGAGCTACCATGCCTCGCTCCTTGAGAGCTGCCACCGTGCGGTCGAAGTCTGCCGGAGTGGTGGGTATCACCTGCAACACGCTCCAGGGGCGTTCCTGAGCCGTGAGGAGGATGTTCCCTTCCTGCTCACTAAGCAGGAAGGAATGAATTGTGCTGGATGTTTTCATACAATTAAGCAACTTTTTCGATGTCCTTCATATATGATGTTATACTAATATCTTCACATATTCGACCGTACACTTCGTATTCAAGACTTTCAGTTTCACCTTTCGCTATATATTCTGCCTTAACAATATAATAGAGCATACAAAAGAGATAGGCAGGTTGGAAAGTCTCGTTATCATCGAACAGGCGGCGTGGCCACTGATCGATGTCGTTGGATAGATTGGAAAAGAAGCCATCATAGTTTGTATGGTTCTTCTTTATCCACTTAGCCAACTGATTGCGGTGTTTTTTTATCTTGGCTATAATAGCATCCTCCGCAGCCTGTGTCAAGCGAATTTTTACGCGACAAGAATCATTTTCGTAATTGTAGTATCGTGGACTGTGAACCTCTACGAACTCCAGTTCTATATCGTTGCTAATAAACTCCTGCATCCACAATTCCCACACCTCCGTATATGCTTGGCAGATGTCGTTCTGGTACTGCTTATAGTCGAAAGTAAAGTCAACATCCTCCTTCAGACCTTCTTCCTCACACTCATAATATATTGTGTCGTTAGGACTCCAGATGGAGTCGTAAAAGCCTACGAAACTCTGCAATATACCTATAGTCTCATTTACAAAAATCTTTTCCATAATTCTAATATTTTAGTCGTCTATAATAGAGATTCGAGACAACTCATTGTCCACGTGAATCTCGTACCCTTTATAATTGATGCTATAGCCTATACGGCCATAGCTGCAGAACAGCGGTTCACAAATCATACGAAAACCGTACCAGGCGAAGCGCCATGGATCTTGATTATATCCATCAAGCCATTTTTCGCAATCGCCAGAACGTTTCAATATAGCATTGATAAGGCGTTTTAGTTCTGCGGGTATATCTTTTGGTACTCTCATAATTGTAATATTTTTATTTGTCTATAATAGGGCAAAACGCCCCGTGATACCTTATTTTCGATTTTCCGCTAATATTTTTCTCACGCTATAATAAGGCGTATTAAACGGATATTTCACTTCGTTGATGACGTACGCCACCGTCGGCTCATTCATGCGCAATGTATCTCGACACTCCACACGGCCATACATGCCGTGTGCCATGAGGTTCAGAGCGCACATCTTGCAAGCAATAGGATCGCTGTCCTGTGCCACATACTCGAAGCGGCGGCCAGCCGAATGGTCCAGTTTGCTCTTATCCATGTAGTGAGCCAGGAGCAAACGTCCGCTACCTGCTGCGCAGTCGTTCACCTTGCCATGATTCCCGGCTCCCAAGGCACTAATCCGTGCCATAAGGTCCGAAATACTCTGAGGCGTGAAGAACTGCCCCGTTTTCGATGCTTTGCCACGGCTCAAATACATTTCTTCATACAGGATGCCGAACACGTCCAGCCACTCGCCACGATTCATCGCTGTTGCCACATCGCCCAGCCACTGGAGGGCGAGAACGGCAAACTCAGGATTCTGCTCTGTGCAACTCAAAATGTGCTGGCTATATTCAACAGTGCCAGCCTTAAAAGCGTCAATGCTGAAGAACTCTATAAGATAGTCGCAAAAGTCGCTCAGAGCCAGTTCCTGCGGTCTGCTGTGCTTGTTAGCCTGTTCGGTCAATACGTCGATATACTTCTTTTTATCCATGATTTTCTCAAGATTTGATGTGTTCTATAATAGGGAGCTTCCCTGCTGCCAGGTGCAGCCCCGTGAATGATGATTAGTAAGATAATACGGCTATACGGTAGTATTCCGTTTGGCCATCCTCCGGAATGTTGGCAATACACATGTCGCCTGTAGGTGCCTCGTAAATATACGAGCTGCCTATAATGTCATGCACCGTAAACTCGCCTCGCTGCTGGCTGTGTTCGCCACTGTTGGCTATACATGTGATGCCGTTGTGATAGCCTCCAGCCGGTGCAGGAAAATCCCCGGCTACCATCCTGTCCTGAAGGAAGCGCGACGAGCGGCGGGCTGCCTCCTTGCTGTGCTGTCTGAGTACCTGAGCCATGAGGCGCTTTGCCTCGGTCCATCGTGCCTCGTTAAACATGTCTCGACGCTGTGGGAAATACTTTTCGTCGTTGCTAACGTTGTATAATACTATCTGTGCCATAATCTAAAAATATTAAAAGTTTGTGATGTTTTTATCTGCCTATAATAAGGCGTTATTAATACTCGATGCAGAGCAATATTGCCACTACAGCTGCAATGATGTTGTAGCCGACAAACTGCCAGCCGGTACACTTGATGGGATCGCCATCCTCGCCATAAAAGCTGTGCTGAGTCCGGAGCCACTGACGGGACGTTTTAAGGGCCGTCAGAACGTTTTTAACTGTGCGGTTGACGAGTAACACGATAACGGCAAATAAAGCCATCAGAAGGGCACGTGTGCCCGTTGTGCTTGATATTGTGATATTCTGTGCCATGATGATATATTGTTTAAGCGGTTTTCTTATTCTGCTCTTCCACTTCCTGCCAAAGGCGCTTGTCCGTTCTGCCATAGCCGGCCTCGCCATTGGAGCATAGATAGGCGCGATACTTTTCCTCGTCGCAATACATTGAGAAAGCCAGCTCAGCCTCGTTTTTCAGCTCGTCTATAATAGCCTCGATCTTGCGAATAATGTGCGCGGCGTGAATCTTACTGAGCCCCTTATTGTCGTACCAGTTGTCGCGGATCACGTCGTCGGCCTCCAGCTCGTCGTGCTCATACTCAAACGTCTCTATATAGCCGTCTATCATGCCGATAACCTTCACTTTCGCGAACCAGTCAAAATTAGCTGCCTCGTAATAGCCGGACGTGCAACCGGCCTGTATAGTAATATCTATTGACGTACTGCCAAACCAGAAAGTTTTAGTCTTTTCTGAAAATAGAGTTGTAGGGTAATAGCGATCCCCGTCGCATTCCTCTATATCGTTCCAGCCCTTTGCCTTCAACTCACAAGCCACATTCTCTTTGTCGGCTTCATAATAAGCCTCCGTGTCCAGTTCATCATACTCGCCTAAAAGGTCCTGGTCGAGTTCGCGCTCGTCAATTTCCTCCTGTGTGTAAAAAACAGGCATACCGAAAACGAAATAACGTGAGGCGTTTTTTAATGCAAAATTAGGTGTACTCATAATCTAAAGTATTTTTTATGTTAGTGATTTTATATGTAGTCTATAATAGGGAGGCCGGAGTCTCCCTGGTATGGTTAGGCGCAGCGCATGAAATCGTCCAGATAATAACGCGTTCCGTATATGGTAAAATACGGACGGCATTCAGCTTCAGGATCACGCGGGCAAGTGTATTTGATGCGCTGCCATCGTTGTGCCGTGTGCTCGTTTCTGCTGGTGCAGTCGCGCCACAATACCCCTTCTCCTCCATCGTCTATAACGATGCAATAACCGCCATAATTGTTAGTCTGAAGGAAAGCGCAGCCGAACTTTGAAAGCTCGTCGAACTCCTGTTTTTTAGTGATACGTGCCATAATCTATAAGCCGAATTGCTGTTGCCGCCAGATCTAAATTGTTATTTGTTTCTTATTTTCGTTTGCAAAATTACTATATACATTTGAAATAGCCAAATATTTAAATTAAAAAGTTATCAAATACATTTATTTTTAAC
>ERZ1023619.83-NODE-83-length-29128-cov-38.930898_pt1 | contig 29128 bp, 17 predicted proteins | sample MGYA00380329_ERZ1023619 | MGnify/ENA primary metagenome ERZ1023619 (study PRJEB33179, sample SAMN07448976) | human gut metagenome | biome: Human-gut; feature: Human associated habitat; material: Faeces | host: Homo sapiens | place: India: Bhopal | collected...
TATGTTATGGGGTGATTGGAGGGTATGCGTTATCGAAACGCCACGTTCCTCTTTAGATAAAAGGAGGATTTTTCGAAAAATGCCTCGTTCCTGCCATGTGACTATGTCCGCCATTTTGAAGATGGTACGGATGCGGAGGTAACGAATACATCCCAAGCCGTCGCATGATAGTTAAATTTTAGAAAATCAAAACTTTATTCAAAAATACTGGTACGGTTAACCTGCTGATAAATAGTGGGGACGCTGTATTGGTGGTTTACACTTGGATAAGATTAAAAGAATCACAAATTATAAGTTGTAGAGTAAGTATATGGGATTAGTCTTTACAGTACTTTTTTTATTAGCGTTGTCCGCAATACTTTCCGTATTGTGTCCAGAAAGGTCATCCTCAAAACTTTGGTTGGTGCCTTGGACTTGGAAGCATATAGGCAAGCCTGTGCGTGATTATCTTCTTCGTAGAGTGACAACTGCAAAAGTTGTCTATTGCTATTTGGGGTTGATGATGGCTATAAATGGCTCGTCCTTGCTCTTCAATGTGTTTAGGGTGAAGACAAACAACTTTATGATTGAGTTTTCTGCAGACCCAATAAATTGGTCTTTACTTATAGTTGATATACTCCTTACTATTGTTGCTGTAATTTATCTTATATTGCAATTTCGCAAGCCAAGTGCAGGCTTTATAAAAGGAAACTCAACTGAAGAAATATTAGACGCATTGGCTAACAAGAATGATGAGATTAAAGAATTGTTACCTTTGTATAGAAGTTCCATAGAGAAGTTACACCTAAAGGAAGCCTATGAACATTTAGGAGCAATTAGAAAAATTGTGGTTAAGCGTAGTGCTACAGATTATGAATTGCTTGCAACAATAGATTTTCTGATGGGAAAATGTTCTTGCTATATTAAAGGAAATGATGAAAAAGTTGAGTTAGTGAGAGCTTTCGAAGAAATGAAGAAAGCGAACTTGTTTTTGATAGAAATTGTAGAAGAATATATTTATATCAACATAAAAGGGAATGAGAAACAACCAATGATAGATTTATGTCATCAAATCTTGGAAAGAGAGCCTACCAATGCTATGGCTAATGCTGCATTGGTAGTATTGTCAGATGATGCGGAAAATACATATAAGAAAGTTCCTAAGTCAGTATTATCAGAGATTAATTTTCAATTCGTAATATTTTACTATATATTTAATCATCCGGACAAAGAATGGTTAAGTATAGATGATGTTCAATTGGATATTCCTAAAAACTTAACTTATGACAATCTACGGCAATGGAGTTTCTGCATCTCCGTATATTCTACCAGACTTTTGCGCGAAGGACATTATTTCTGTGATGGTAGGAAAATAACGAAGACGCTACATAATGTTTATGATATAACGAACAAATATAAGGAACTATCTGCTGGTACCGACATAGAAAATATTATCCCAGATGTAGAATTCATGGCCTTGTATTCAGAATTTCTTCTGATTGAAAATAAGGAAAAAAGGAATGAACTAATTTCATCAATGAAAGATTGTGAGCCATCGAAAGAAAATTCGATGCCTTATGTATTGATGTTATTAGAAATGCTTATGATAAACAAGGACTTTGAAGATGCTGCACGAGTTCTTGAAGATCAGAAGGATTGCAAAGATGAAACTTTAGCTTTGGTGGGATTTCTTTTGCCAACAAGAACTTTCGATAAACAACTAGCAGTAAAAGCCTTTGAGCATTTTGCAAAGATAAATATCTTGCTGCCAGATATGCATTGTCAACCAATATTGAGTTGTGTAGCTATGTATGCTGGGGACGTTCAGCAATTCAAGAGTTTAAAGATTTTTGAGAATCCAATTACGCAACAGATTTTTGAATATACATTTATGTATTTTTCAACTAGAAATTATGATGTGGAAACTATTAAAACTCTTGCTAAAAAAGCTCCAAAGGAAGCCAAATTTATCTTGGCAAGAATATTAGGTTCCGAAAAACATACAAGTGAAGCTTTGGCTATTATAAAACCATTGATACAAGAAGGTGTCTATTCTTTAGAGATGTGTGTGTATCTATCTATAATACGTGAAGATGAAAATTATAAAGATGTTTTCTTTGATGCATTGAAGAAACTTAGGAAAAACGGTTTTACACATGTAAAAGAGTTCTTGGAAGATGAATATTATTTAGCTATAGGTTGTAATGACTTAACTGATGCTGGAGAAGTAATAAGCTTATTGTTTGAACAATATTCGGATAACAATAGTGTATTTTATAATTATCTTAGTTATTTGAACTTAACTAATCAAAAAACAAAGTTCTCCAAATATGTTTGCAGGGTTTTAAATACAGTTGAAAACGATTCTGTTTTAAATTGTAACTTTTCCACTTTGCTGATATTACAAGGTTTTTACAAGGAAGGGGTAGACTTTTTGTATGGGGCTATTTTACGAACAAAATCGCAAGAGCTAAAAGACCTGTGGTTCAAATATGTGCACACTCCACATATCTCACCAATTATCAATGAAGAGAAAGACATTGTTGAAAATGGAGACTTTGTTGTGTATGAGGAAAATGGAAAAGTTAGAAGCGAAGATGTATTCATTAATTCTAATACAGAAAAAATGATAGGACATCATGTCGGTGAAAAGGTTGCGTTGGATAGATTTGGTGTTATATCTACTGCAAGAGTACAACATATTTATAATAAGTATCATTCTCTTACAAGACAAATATACCAAGGTTTACAACAAGGTCAAAGCAAGAGTATACGTATGTTCACCCTTGATGATTTGAAAGGTGGCGATGGAAACATGTTGACCAACTTGATGATGTTGGCTGGTGGGGTTGACAACAAGAAACGAATTGAAGATTGGGAAGAACGGTATGCAAAAGGTGAGTCTATGCTTATCAGTTTATTTGGCAACAGCAATGCGTATGAGAAGTGCATAAATCGAATGTTTGGAAATGATAGGATATTTTGTTTGCCGTATCAAAACTATGAAAAATGTCCAATAGATGACTATGAGTGCGTGTTGGATATTACGTCAGTAGTTCTTCTAAGTATGCTTAACAAAATTTATGGGGTAACTTTTGATAGAAAATTTATTATTCCACAAGGATTGTTGATTTATTTGCAGCAGACTTTACAAAGTGAGAAAGTTAATCTTCCAAGTTTCATATCGCAAGAAGTAGTAGAAAGATTAAGGTTGAAGACAGAAGTTTCGGAAAGTTTTCATATAGAGATATTGCAATACATACTTGACTGGATTGAAAAATATTCTACTATTGAAGTTGCGACAAAAAAACTGAACCTCAATTTCCAAGAAATCGGTCACTCCTTTTTTGAAATCGAAAGTGAAAGTATGCTCTTGACGATTGATAAGAAGAGATGTTTGATTAGTGAAGATTGGGGACTTATGAAAAAATATGAGAACTTCAAAATTCTCAATACTGAAGCTTTCTTATATCTGTTGAATGTCAAGGAAAAGATAACTGTTTCAAAGTTCTTAGCAGACTTACATTTTGTAGGAGTTAATGTTGACTTAGATTATATGTTTGAACAATACCACAAGAAAGTCAGTAATTATCCTAATACATTTGGGGAATGCTTGGAAGCACTTCGAATTAACGTGTATTTGACAAAGACAGGATTTAACCTTGCCAATAGAATATTAAACTCAACCATAAAACTTCCATCAGACACCTTTGATGTAATGAATATCTTTGGGAAAATATTGGAAGACAAACCTACTGCTTATAGAAAAGACCTAATCCGTCAAATGGAGCAACAGCATGGAGTACATTCTGAATTTATGAAGTATCTGATAGAAACTGTAAAAATGAATAGGCTTTTTTTGATATAAGATAAATTGTAAGAATAATTAAGAATATTTCAGCTCAAAAATGAAAATAGCATTTGTTAACGTTCTGGGTATTCCTAATAACTACGGAAGCTTTGAGTAGTTCGCAGAGTATATCTCTGTGGGCTAGTGAAGAGTGACCATGAGGTTATGGTATATTCTTTTCATATCACCTTTATAAGGATGATGAGTACAAGGGTGTGAAAATCAAACATATCTGTAGTCAGGAAACTTGGATAGGTGGAAGGCTCGGCTCGTTCTTATACGACTTTATATCGCTAAGGTTGCTTTGAAGCGTGATATGCAGATTTATAAGAAATGCAAACCACTAATACTGCGTAAGGTAGGGTGAATGCAAAATATAATCTTTGCTACAGTTGCTATCTTTTATTGGAGAACTAGCTGTAGTTATCGTTTAATTGTTAAATTAAAAATATGAAAAATCGTAGAACAATTACATTTAATATTGGTGATGAGAACCGTATTGTTGTGGAAAACATCAATAAGGATACCATTAAGTCATCAATTTTTTCTGAACCTTATCATTATATCCTTAATGCTTTGGATCATTATATTGATGCGTTGTCTGATAACAGGGACAATGATTTAAAGGGTAATGATATGTGGAGAAATAATATTTTTGCATTTATTGGTGAAAGAGGCTCAGGAAAGACTTCGTGTATGCGCTCTATTGTGCATCTGCTTGAAGACCCTCGTAGTTCCAAACTGGATAATACGGTTTTAAAGAGTAATTTCTATGCGTTGGATATGATTGATCCGTCGTTTATTGACAGTGAATCGAATATCCTAGGCGTTATATTGGCAACACTTTATAAGAAATTTCTGGATCATTCTCATAAAGTAAACGAAGGCTTTAAATTCAAATTGGCTGAATCTTTTGCCAGAGTACAGCATGATTTTAGCAGAATGATGACAGAGAGCGCTATACCTGATGATGATTTGGAAGCATTGTCTTCTTTGTCAGCAGCGGTTGACCTCAGAACCTCTATGTATGAGCTGATAGACAGGTTCATGAAGTATATGGGCAAGGAGAATGCGATACTTCTGATATCTGTGGATGACATTGACTTGCATTCTAGGGATGCTACCAAAATGGTAGAACAGATTCGGAAATATTTGGTCTTGCCTAATGTGCTCGTAGTGATGGCAGTGAAACTTGATCAATTGGCTAAACTTAAGCGATTGCAGTACTCTAGGGAATATTGGGATCAAAAACAGACTTTGAATGATAAGGATCTTGATGAAATGGTGGACCGGTATATCACGAAACTGGTTCCATATAATCATCGTGTATATATGCCGGAGTCTACCTTCTATTGGGATGCAGGATTGCACATCAATCAGAAGGATAATTCTTGCTATCAGTTTGAATCAGTAAGACAGGCTGTTCCGGAACTAATATTCAGAAAAACGAGATACTTATTCTATAACAGTGCTGTCAAGACGAGTTTTATTGTACCGGATAATCTTCGTGAATTACGCCAGATTATCAGACTGCTTGTTGACATGAAGGATTACTGGCAGTATGATGAAAATGGAAAGGTAATAGCTGAGGAATATAATAATAAAGAGATGTTTAAGAAATACCTTTTTGAGAGTTGGATGATGAATCATCTTGATGCTGATTCCCAGAAAGGGATTAAAGAGCTTGCTTCCATTTCTGAGGCCATACAGATTAATGCTACTGCTTTACGTATTATACGGGATAAGTTTGAAAAGGATAAGTTTTTTGAGACAAAAGATTCTCCTATCTCAAATATCCTCAATTCCAATAACCAAGTTTATAATATAGCTATAGGAGATGTCCTGGCTGTCATTGATTTTGTGGAAAGGAAGGATATTACTTTAGAGCAGATGCATTTCCTTTTTATGATTAAAACCATTTATTCAATGAGACTCTATGAGTTTTATGATGAATATATAGAGGAACTTCATGCTGATAAGGAACTTAATGGAGAAATGACTTCTGAAAGAGTTTTGGCCCGTGGCTTGTATCAGGACATGAAATTACCGAATTATTTGAAGTTAGTAGGAGGTAGATTTTTCAATACCCGAATGATAGTAGAACTTCCAAAGAAGGCAGACTACCCATTCCGTTCAAACCGTGTCATCAACTTGGAGGCATTGAGGGCTTTAATGAAAGTATGTACAGAAAAGCCTGAGAATCTGATGCCTATAGAGTTGAAGATGGCAGAAATATTTATGTTATGTACTGCCAGAATATATAAATCAAGACATTATACATTATCAAAAGATAAAGCTTATATAGATTCGACATATAGAGAATATCGAGAGTTAGTGTATGCAGCTTCTTTAACTCGAAAGCCAAAAGGGTATTGGGATATAGGTGCTTTTCTCTTTAATGTTGTTGATATTGAAAGATGTTATCAGAGGTTCGATTATGGTGCAGAGTTTATTGACTTAATGAATCAGTCAGAGGCTTCATTTAGTAATTCTTTATATAATGGCTTCAAGTCATTAACGAAGAGTGGTATCAGAAATATGTCTCCTAAAGATTATCAAGATTTCTGTAATGCTTATCCAACTTTGCCGGTGTCTGAAAATTCAGAATTGCCAGTATTTGATAGGCATATGTGGCTGTCATGGGCTTGTGTAAGAAATACTGAGATTTTGTGCGATCTTGTTTCCTTCCTGGATGAAGATGAATATAAGAATAGTGGTGATGATGTGAAGATCCTAGAGCGTTTCTTCTTATTGATGTCGCAATATTCTATCTACAGTTATGATAAAACGGGAAATGGTGATGAGGGTGACTATTATCGAATCAACTATCGCTTTGCAAGGCTCGTGATGGAGACCTTGAAGGAGATAAGCAGTTCATATTCTTTAAAGGAAATATTTAAGTTAATCTTTGATGGTTTTTCTGCTCCTGATAATAAAAAATCGGACTATTATGAAGAAAAGATTAAAAAGCTGATGGATGATCATTATAATGAAGTGAATGGTCAGGTTCCTGTTATAACAGCGGAAAGTTTAGAGTCTACTTTAACCAAAAGAAAGTGTTCAAAAAGTACATTGATAGAAAAAATACTTAAATTGGATGCTCGATTTAGAAATGAACCTTATCGGAATATGCTGAATGAGGTGTTGCCTATTCCAGGCAAGGAACAAATGTCGGTGGATGATGTGCCTCAAATTCTTGATGCCATCAATAATGGACTAAACGGATTGAACAATGGAAACGCTGAGACAAACAATCAAAACGCTGTTCCAACTCCAGAAGAGTGATAACGTTATTGCTTCTCTATTGAAGGGAAACTGTCATGATGATGTTCATGTGAATCGCCAATGGTTTGTTAGGGCATATCTGGATGACATCAGTCCCATCAGAACCAAGGATCAGGTGGAGGCAATATTTGACTTGTTTCAGTCTAAATGGGCAACGAATGACAATAACATCAAATCTCTGGCATTTTGTCCAAGCAACAGTGTCTTCAATGTATTGCTTCATTTCTCTTCATGTGTGTTGAAGGAATATAAACATCAGCCTGTTTGCAGATATGACGACTTGTTGAGATGGCATGATCTTACTTCCAATCTGGGTGAAGATCTGTTTACGACTTCTTACCTTGCTGCAAAGGATGTTATGCAGGGAGTAGACCGCAGATTTTTTAACTGGAAAGATATCATCAGTCATGACAATGCCGCTCTTGGCAATATCTTTGAAAAGAGAATGATAGATTTGCATTACCATCTTTATGGTTCGATTTTTGTTTTTGACTTAAACTGGTTGAGCTTGATGAATGATGTGACAGATAGGCAGGATAGTTTCAGAAAGATCTTCGATTATCTGAGAGCTCCTCATATTATTAATTCGAGTGAGGTGAGCAACAGTCTGTATAATAAGGTGATGAAAGCAGTTTCTATCAGACTCTTGCTGTTTTGGTATCTGAATCCTGATGTAGATGATGCTTTTGTTGAGAGCTATTATCGTTCGACGATAGGCATGCTCGGCATAGATGAAGACTTACTGATGAACAGCAAGTTGTTGGAACTCTCCTATCGGGTCAATGTGGCTAGAATGATGAAAGGTTATCGTTTTGGTACGCAAGGTAATACGCAGAAGAATATCTTGGATTACGCCATTTCTGCTGACATCATGTTGCCTTCTGCTGGAGAGAGTGAGTATATTTACTCCGTTTTGGCTGGCGAGCGTTTCTTGATGTACAGGATGTTTAAGAGAATCTTTGAAGGTACTGCTGATTCTGACATGGCAACGCTTTTCTACATATATCTGCTGATTAAAAGTGAATTTAGGAATGAAATTGTACAGTTGAATGATTCTGTCGGATTTGCCAACTTCGCTGATTATCAAGGTAGAAAAGTTCTTTTTCTAAAGGAAAACTCGGCTTATAGTGAGATCGTGTCACAAGTGGCAATTGGCAGTTCTCTATGTGATTCTCAAAAGTATCTGGAGGCTCGTATCTCTCCCAAGGGGAGTAAGGAAGGGCTGCAGAAGACATTAGAAGGAATTGATAAATCTTTAAGGAATGGTAATCTGGCTTCCTGCAAAACCGAAGTTCTGGATAAGAGATATTCCATTATTCTGCATTTTATAAAGAGAAACGATAAAGAAAAACAGAAAGCAGTCCAATTGCATAGGGATTCTTCGCTATATTACCGGCATTATGGTTTGAGGAATGAAATCAAAAAGCAGGCTATGGCTCTGAAAAACTGGCTGAAGATGTGTTCTGAATTGGGTAAGGATAGTCGAGTTGTGGGTATTGATGCTGCCAGTTCTGAGATAAAGTGCCGTCCTGAGGTGTTTGGGCAGGTGTTTCGTTATCTGAAATATTATGTTCCAACTTCTGTATACAACAGTAAGGATAAGGAATTGGGATTTACTTTTCATGTGGGGGAAGATTTCCTGGATATCGTTGATGGTTTGCGGGCCGTGCGTGAAAGCATCTTATTCCTGAATCTGGAGAATAGAGATAGGCTGGGGCACGCTTTGGTACTAGGTACGGATGTTGAAAAGTATTACCGTAAGCGAGGTTATTATATATCAATGTCGAAACAAACCTTGCTTGACAATATCGTATGGCTTTACTTCGAAGGCTCTTGCTGTGACGGATTTAATCGTATTGCCGTTAAACTTAAGGCGTTATATTCCAAATACTTTGATGATATATATGGAAAATGCAAGATCATGGATGGTGATCATGTGTTAACCCCAAACATAGAAGATTACTATAATGCCTGGTTGCTGAGAGGAGATAATCCGGAATGCTACAAGAATCCTCAAAAGGAATATGAAAACAGGCTTACCAGTTATTGGGGCATTTATGCGCTGAACGAGTCGGAGGCTGTAAGTAAAGCCAGGAAAAATATAAAGGCCCGTTTCTTATATTATTTCTATCACTATGATGAATATGTATATAAGGAAGGATGCAAGTGTGATCAAATCAAACTGGATGAGGATTATATTTATGTTATCAGACAGTTGCAGGCTAAGTTACTGGATGAGGTAGAAATGAAGCATATCTCGATAGAAACGAATCCTACGTCAAATTATAGGATAGGTGATTTCGAGAGGTATGATGAGCATCCTATCTTGTATTTCTTCAATTACGGCTTGGAACATGAGGGTATTGCACCTCATTCTATCACTGTTTCTATCAATACAGATGACAAAGGTGTTTTCTCTACATCTTTAGAGCGTGAATTCTCTGTAATGGCTGCTGCTTTAGAGAAGAAGTCTTTGGTTGAAAAGGATGGCAATTCTCCAAGGAGAATTTATGACTGGTTGGATAGAATCCGTGAGATGGGATTTGAAATGAGGTTTGATAGATGAGAATAATGCGGTTTTTTAATTATTAAGGTGGAGCAATGAAACAAATTCGATTTTTGTCTAATAATGCATGTAAGACCAAGGAGGTTTCAGAGATATTGAAAACTTTAGATGTTGACGTTATCCCGATTGCAAGGAAAATAGAAGAGCTTCAAACGGATAACGTCAATCATTTGGTTAAAGAGAAGGCATTAAAGGCTTTCAAGATGATCGGACGTCCGCTATTTGTTGAACATACCGGTCTGTTTATTGATAAGATTAATCAACTGCCTGGAGGTTTGACACAGGTGTTTTGGGATAAACTGCAAGCGGATAAATTTGCAGAACTCTTTGGGGCTGATGTCGGAGAATCCAAGGCCAAGGCTATTACTACCATTTGCTATATTGATGGTAAGAATACCCATATTTTTGATGGAGAGGTAGAAGGGAGTATCATTTCTGTTCCGAAGGGAGATCGTAATTTCCAATGGGATTGCATATTTGTTCCCAATGGTTGCGATCTGACTTTTGCAGAGATGGGTGCTCGCAAAAACGACATCAGTATGAGAAAGACCGCATTACAGAAATTTGCTGATTTTTTGAAACAATAGCCATATGAAGTATATAGAAGAACTTAAAGAGGCCATCAGGCGAAAAGATGTTATTCTCTTTGTGGGTGCCGGAGTGTCCAAAAACCTGGGGCTTCCAACTTTTTCAGAGTTGATAGATGAGGTGGCCAATCTTATTGGTTATGATCCGGAAATATTCAAGACTCTATCCAATTATCAGTCTTTGGTTGAATTCTACTATCTCAAGCGGAAGACTATTGGAGATCTGAGAAGTTACATGGACCAGAAATGGCACAATATTGATGAAGCAAAGTTGGATGCTACGTCTATTTATAAAAATATTGTTGATTTGAACTTCCCGATTATCTATACTACCAATTATGACAGTTGGATAGAAAGAGCCTTCAAGCATTATGGAAAGGAATATTGCAAAATCGTTGGTGTGAAGGACTTTATTGATATAAAGGAGGACGTGTCCCAGATTGTCAAGTTTCATGGTGATTTTTCTGATGACAGTTCTATAGTGCTCACAGAAAGTAGCTATTTTGAACGTTTGGAGTTTAATTCTCCTTTGGATATCAAACTCAGGTCTGATATGCTGGGTAAAACCATTCTTTATATTGGATATAGTTTGGAAGACATCAATATGCGCTTCCTGTTATACAAACTTTCGAAGATTTGGGAGAAATACAAGGATATTCGTCCTGCTTCATACATTTTCCTGACTAAACCCAATGAGGTGGAAGAGAAAATATTGGAATCTAGAGGCGTAAAGCCTATTGTTTCCGACTATGATAATCCTGGTGAAGGATTAACTCATTTTCTGGATGAGTTGGTAAAGTAGTGGTAGAGAAGGTATTATGAAGTATGAATAATACATAGAAGAAATAACTGATATATGGGCGAACGGCTCCCATCCCCCTTTTATCATGAACTACTTTTTGAGAATGGGTTCTTAGGAGCTAACGATAGCGTTGTATAGGTAACAACGTGGCATTAAGGAACGAGACTATAATAACGAAGTTTATAGATTTGCAATGAAAAGAAGTAATAGATATCTTTTATATATTATCTTGGTATTTTGTATACCTTTATGCATTTATATTAAACATAATCTTGGGATTCTGTACGATTTTTTGTGCTGTAATATAGGTAAGACATGCTTTTGGACAAGTATTGTATTAGCTGTAATATGTGTATTAATAGAATATTTTTATATGCACAGAAATGTATATAAAAACAATCCTATTTGCCTATATCAACAAGAAGTATCTCCTTTTTATTTTGACGTTCCTACAACCGAAGATTTGTTTAATCGTAAGAAATATGCCAAGTTATTAGTAGACAAGGTATATTCTTCTTTTTATGAAAATAGATGTAAAAGTATTAACCATTCTTTTGTGATTCATATTGGTGAACACTATGGGCATGGTAAAACTTCTTTTTTAATGATACTCAATGATGAATTATCTAATGGGCAATGTCCGTCAATAAGTATAAATTTCGAACCATGGCTCTGTGATACTGAAGTGGGTATTGTAAATGAGTTTTTTGAAATATTCAGAAAGGAAGTTAGTGAATATCTCCCAAAACTGGATGTAACTTTAAAGCAATATGTCCAATTATTACTATCTTCTTTTGAATATGAAAAGGCTAGTTTGAATTTAAAATTATCGAAAATATTTGGATGTATAAGTTCTTTAAAAGATGCTCATGACAAAATAAGAGATGCACTTTTAGAGTTGGATCGGCCAATCATCATAACTGTTGATGATGTTGATCGTTTGCAATCTAAAGAGCTGATGATGGTGATGAAAATTATTAGAGACACCGCTGATTTCCCGAATGTCTTTTATATCGTTGCTGCTGATAATATTCATCTAGAACAGATGCTTGGTTCTTTGAATATAGTAGATCCTGCGAATTATCTCAAGAAGTTCTTTAATTTGGAGTTTAATCTTCCTGCAAATGAAAATATTGCATTCAATAAACTTTTAGAATTGTTAAGGAATAAATATGAAGCCCTTCATGTTAGTCCCAAGCGAATTGCATTATATGAATCGCAAATAGAAAATGTTACATACATCAAGGACGCTTTTCCTAATATGAGAGATGTTTATAGGTTTGTAAATGCCTATTTCCTTTCATTGGAATCTAAAGATGATGCCGTAGATCTAAATCTATTTGAGTTATTTCTTTTGACGATGATTCAGATGCTTGATGGAGAATACTATATGCAATTAAGAGATAATTATTTGAGCTTGCTTGATATTGTGCGCTCTGGCAATGATATTATTCTTCAATGGAAGGCTGATTATAACATCATTCAGCAGAAACAAGAAAAAGAGACGCTAGAACAAGTAGAGAGAATTTCTGCAAAAGATGGAAATAACATCCGAAGGAATAAACGTCCAGAAGATATTAATATTCTAACCTTTGAAGAAACCTTAGCTGATTCTAGAATTTCGTCTAAGGATATTATCATTGTAATAATGAATATCTTATTTGGAAAGAAAACTTATCAAATTGAGCAGAATAGTGCTTGCAGACATAATATGTTTTTTAAGTATTTCTCTGATTTAGATGCAAGTTATATGGTGTCAAAGGTAACTGCTGTATCTGTTATCTGCTCTGACGAGAAAAAATATAGACAGAATTTGCGTAAAATCTTCGAATCTAACAGAGACGATTATTTCTTGTCTGAGTTTATGTATATGATTTCAAGTATTCGGTTGTTGACGAAAACAGAGGTACTTAAGAGATTCTTTATATTTATTGAATTATGCTATGATAACAAAAGGATGATAAACGATGTGTTTTCTGTAAAATCTTTGGCTGATTATGAAGGTAAAGATTTCTGCAGAGATAAAATATATCAGGTATTAGCAAGATTATATGATCGTAACCGATATGAGGAAAATGAACAAGGCAAAGACATAGAGCAGAAGAATTTTGAGGAATTCTGTAGAACGGAAGAAGACTATAATATACTTTTGGTTTCATTAAACTTGATGTCAAATCATCTTGGAAATTTCTTGTTCGACAGACCAGTTATAGAAAAATGTTCTAATTTGTTGGTTAATAGATTCTTGTCAGAAAAAATATCTTCGAGCAATGGTGTGCTCAATTATCAAGAGATAGATACAATTGCCCAGATTAATAGTGATTATTATTTGAATGAGTATTGGATGAATGGTTTTGTTGAGTATCTTAAGACTAGTAAAGAGGCGTGTTTGAATATTCTTAGTAAGCTTATCATATTTTATAAAAATGGAAAAGTAGAATGGGATTGGTCTTACAGAAAAGCAATCTTAGGCGAATATCAATTGCCTGAAGATAATATTCTTTCTCGCTTGTCACTTGCTTTTCCTGAAAATAAAAAGTTTTTTGACTCGCTTCATTCTCTGCAAAATAATTGTCGTAGTTTGAGAGATGTGGATGGTTTGGATAAGAACGAGTTTGTTATCATGGCAAAGCAAGTGCAGGGTAAATTGTCTGCTAAATGACAATTGTGCAGTATCGTTACCACGCTATCATTACAATCAGTACAGAATCACTGATACTATCAGATAATAAAAATTTAGTATATCATAAACTATGACATTAGAAATTCTTAGAAACTTTATTCAGTCATCGAATATAAATTTTCTGTATGGCTCAGGTATATCTAGACCATATCTAGCCACTTTGGGCAATATAGAAAAATGGTTGACCAAATTGGCAGAAGATGATAGTAAAGAGACGTATAAAGAAGTTATAAAAGCATCATTATATAAGGCATATTGTGATGGAGTTATTCTAAAGAATAGATTTATTTATCCGGATATTGATGCCAACTTCTTGGAAACAAAATCTGCTTATGCGGATTTCTTCAGCATATGCAATGAGTTGATGAATAAAAGAAATTCTCAACTATTAAACAAGCAAATCAATCTTTTTACAACGAATATAGATTTGCTCGCTGAAAAAACTTTGGAAAAATCTGGAATCGAATTGAATGATGGCTTCCGAGGTACGCTAACCCCCGCCTATAGCGAGAGTAACTTCCAAATATCCCTTTCCAAGTCAAGTATGCAGTTTCATAAACAAGCAGAAGTTCCAATGTTTAACTTGATAAAAGTGCATGGAGCGGTTAACTGGAAAGAACAAGACGAAACGATACAAAGTGATACTATGCTGATGTATTATGTTCAACAGGCTCTTGATAAGATAGATAAAGACTATTTTGTAAATTTGTATAAAACAGACGGCACAGAAAAAACATACGATGAAGTAAAAACTGATGCAGATGCCATTGCTCTTTTTTTGCCTGATAAAGCATATGACAAGTTTTTTGATGCATATAATCAAATAGTCATGATTAATCCGACAAAAGATAAATTCAGAACCAGCGTTCTGGATTATCATTTTTATGAGTTGATGCGTATTTATTCTAATGCATTAGAACGTGAGAATAGTATTTTATTTGTTATGGGCTTCTCTTTTGCTGATGAACATATTGCGAAAATTACCCAACGTGCTGCTGATACAAATCCAACGCTTCAAATTGTGGTTTTCGCATACAGCGATAAAGACTTAGAAACATATAAGAAGAAATTGGAAATAGAACATGGATGCAGCAATAATAATATTTTAATATTGACCCCATCTAGTTTTAAGGAATCAAATCAAGATAAATATAAGGAGTTGTGTGAGTTGGTAGAAAATTTTGACTTGAAAACGATAAATCTCCTGTTTAAAGAAATATCAAAGAACATTCATTCTGGTTATGGAACAAAATAAGGATATTTCAATTTATAATTCTGTCTTTAGAATAGGAATTGTTCATTCTGTTGATGGAAGGGTTGTTAAGGTTCTTGTAGACAAGGACAAGAATAATAGCCATTTGATTTTTCAAGGTCAGCTAATTAAGAATGTTGCTGTTGGTAGTTATGTAAAGGTATTAAAAGGCTTTGAGACAATTGTAGGCAAGGTTGAGTCAGAGTATATAGAGACAGATAAAAGCATACCTGTTCAATATAGCTCGCAAGAGGAATACATCAATCGTTTTTTGATTGTCAAGCTGATTGGCCATATAGAAGGGAGTTCATATAAAAAAGGATTAACTGAACTTCCACTGATAGCTAACGAATGTCATCTTTTGACCAATGAAGAATTTAAGATGATTCATTCGTTTGGAAATAAAGATGATATGTTTATCAAAATCGGTGCAATTGCATCAGATCCACTAGTGCCGATTTCTATTGGTATCAACAAGTTGTTTGCTAGCCATATCGGAATATTTGGTAATACCGGTAGTGGCAAGTCTTATACATTGGCAAAAATATACAGACAGTTATTCTTGACATTTAAAAATAATGAAAGTTTCAAGACCAATGCAAAGTTCCTCTTCTATGATTTTAATGGAGAGTATTCCAAGGAGAATGCAATCATTGAAGGAAAGAAGATATATGACTTGTCGACTGGAACAGAAGAAGGGAAAGATAAAATACCGCTTTCAGAAGAGGACATGCTTGACGAGAATCTCCTCTGTATTTTTGCAAGCGCCACAGAGAAAACCCAAAGACCTTTCATCGTCAGATGTATCAAACTTTATAATTTAATAGGTGGAGATGTGGAGAAATTTAAGAATTATTTAAAGCAGCAAATATATTCTATTCTACAAATGTCAGATAAAGTTAAAGGGGATTTACTTATTGATTATGTAGAACAAATTCTTCCACTTAACATAAAAAATGGGATAGATATTGGCCTTCGTGATGATTTCTCATATCATTCTAGTTCACAATGTTATTATTTGAAGGATAGATCTCGTGGCTTTTTCAATTTTCAAGATAGACCGCAGATAATTTTGAATTTAAAAATTTATAAACAAGTAGATATGTTTACATTTTCTGATAATTTCATCACGAATTTCATCAATATCATGTATATGAGGTTGATATATGATATGCTTGGTAATCGAGCAATGAACGAGCATATCGCTCCGGCTATCAACAAATTAAGGAGTAATGAGAAAAATATAGAGAAGGTTTTTGATTTTACAGGTAAAATTGGTTCTTTCTGGAGTAATTCGAACATTGCTGTTATCAACCTTTGTAATGTGAATACTGATATGAAAAAGTTGATACCTCTGCTCTTAACAAACAAACTTTATCGAAATTATAAAAAGAATAGGAAAGGCAATGGCTATTTGAACATTATCGTTGATGAAGCTCATAATATATTGTCTTACCAGTCAACTCGTGAAAGCGAAAGTTGGAAAGATTATCGTTTAGAAGTTTTTGAGGAAATCATTAAGGAAGGGCGTAAGTTTGGTGTCTTTATGACAATAGCCAGCCAACGCCCATCTGACATTTCATCGACAATCATATCGCAGCTTCATAATTATTTCATTCATAGGCTGATGAATGAGAAAGATATACAGCAAGTGAACAATACCATATCTTACTTGGATAAGGTTTCCGTAGAGTCCTTGCCTATACTTTCAACAGGCGTTTGTGTGTTAGCTGGGCAATTGGCAGAAATGCCTATTGTTGTGCAGATAGATAGAATAGAAGAAGAAAATAAACCTCAAAATGAGACCATCAACCTCATTGAGACTTGGGTTCAACAAGAAATATAGTCATGGCTGATTTTAAAATACTTGCAGTTAAGATTCTCCCTAGGTGTAATGATCGTTTTAGGAAAGTTTTATATGTGAATAGATGGTATATCTTTTATAAAGACTTTGAGGTTACACAAGATGGGAAATGGTTACAACGGAAAAGTGTAGCTTCTGTTCCAGTTGATTTCTTTCGTTTGGCTGAAACATCTCCAAGCATCTCAATTTCTGCTATTGTCGGCAAAAACGGCGATGGTAAGAGTAGTTTGATAGAACTGGTTGTTCGTATACTAAATAATGTAGCATATTCAGCTTATAATGATATCCAAGATTCGTTGATGTGGGTGGAAGGGCTTAGAGCGGAGCTTTTCTTTTCAATTGATAATCATGTGTATTGTTTTAAATGCGAGGCCAATAAGGTGTCTTTTCAGATGGGGCCTAACAGCTGTATTCCTGTTGATAAGGCTTTTAGACAAAACTTTGCTGATATATTATTTTATACGGATGTCACCAACTATTCCATTTATTCATACAATACCTTTGATTTCTGTGAAGCAATGCATCACTATAGCTGGATAGATTCTATTTTTCATAGAAATGATGGCTATCAAACGCCTATAGTTCTAAATCCTTTCAGAAAATGTGGTGTGATAGATATTAATATGGAGGCACATCTTACAAGACAACGTCTGATGATACTTTGTATGCAAGATATTAATGGAGAAGGAATTAGGAATATCAATGATAATTGCTATGCAGATTCGTTTTCTCTCCATAAAAATACTTACTCAAAGCTTTTTGGTGGATTTGAACAATTCTGTAAAGTAGTTAAGAGTAGAGTTGAACTTAATAATTCTGAGCATCAATTTGAACGGGCTACTGTTGAGCGTTTTGTAAATAACGTCAAGTATTTAACAACCAACTATCCATATTTGGTGGATATTGCAAAAAATACTAATCAAAATGGTTTGGTTGACTTACGAGGTTTTTTGGCATTTTATCAAAATGTTGGATGGATTATTAAAGATGAAGCAGGTCCAGAAGTTTATGATTTCCTCAACAATGTCACTTATGTCCAAATGGAAAAAATGATGGAAATAGCCGTCATAGACCAAGTTTGGCAAAATATATTTAGAAATGGTAAATTTCATTTAGGTAAAAAAGTATCTATTAAGAATAAGTCTGATATAGAAGGAAATATATTGAATACAGCCTATTCTTATTTTGGTGGAGAAAACTGCAGATATTTTCCAATCTTACAGACATCTATACAAATATAGCATATTGAATGTTTGGGGAAAGGATCCTTTGCTTCATTATCGTATAAAAGATTTGCATAAATGGTTATTAGGTGAAGATACAGATACAGAGAAAAGACCATTTCAAACTTTGTTAGATGACATTGTCAATGAAAAAAGTCATGTTACATTAAAGTTGCGTCAAACTCTTTATTTCATGCTTTACAACAGAAATAATGCTATTTTACGCAAGACCTTTAAAGATAATTCTGTCGGGGTAACTTCATTTGATGATTATTATAAATCGGTTTTCCCTTTATGCAAAAAATATGGATTGGATTTAATAGAATTGTTGCCACCTCCGATTTTTAAATGGGACATTCTTGTGGAACGAGATGATAAAAAATTCCCAAGTCAGTATTTGAGTTCTGGTGAAAGACAACGGTTATATTGCTTGAGTTCTGTACTATACAACTTACGAAATTTAGATTCAATAGCTAGTGGTAACATCCAATATCGATATGTAAACCTTTTTTTTGAGGAAATAGAGTTGTATTTTCATCCTGCTTACCAACAAGGTTTTATTAAATTTCTTTTGGAGCAAATTGCTGCATTAAGACTAAGTCACATAAAAGGAATCAATGTCTGTTTTGTTACGCATTCGCCTTTTATCTTATCAGATATACCGAGAAGCAATGTAATATTTTTGGAAGATGGTGAACCTGTAGAACATATGCAAGAGAATACCTTTGGAGCAAATATTCATGCGTTATTGCAACATGGTTTTCTTCTTGAAGGTGTAACAATGGGTACATTTGCAAAGGATAAGATCAATCAGCTGTTTAAAAGGTTGAACAAAGGTGAAGTAACAGAAGGAATGTATCAGGAAATACTCTTAGTTGGCGAACCTTACATACGTGGTCAATTACTTAAATTATATCATGACTTGGTTGGAGATAATTCTCTACGTATAAAAATGCTTGAAGAGCAAATAAAAGAATTGAGGAGGATGATAGATGATAAAAATAGATAGGGTTGACTTGAATATCATATCTGAAGAATACTTTCAGTATTTGTATACATGGCTATTTGATAAAGGAAATTTTGATAAATGGAAAGCTACTTTTAGCCTGCCTTTAGATGATATACAGTTAAAATGCTATAATTTCCTTTGTAGTAAGATGGAAGTTGCTCTAAAAGATCATTGTTTTGTTTTAGCTTCTCCCGAAAAATTGAAATCATGGATAGTGTTCAAAAAGCACAAGGGAAAGTACATTAAAAGTTTTATTTCTTTAATGTCCAAACTCTATGAAGAGTTCTTTCAAGCAAAAATTAAAACAGATAAGACTATAGGCTATTGGTTAGTTGAAAAATTAAATATCAGAGTATGTCCATATTGCAATCGCAACTATATTTTTACTGTATTTCGAAATGAAAGTCCAAAAGTGAGAGCAACGTTTGATCATTATCTTCCAAAGAAGAAATTTCCAATGTTTGCTCTATGCTTTTATAATTTGATACCTTCATGTCCAGTATGCAACAAATTAAAAGGCGAACGGTTGATAAGCTTCAATCCTTATCAAGAAGCATTTCCTGCTGATCAAAAATTTATTCTTTCAAATGGAAAAAGTGATTTATCTTGGGTACATCCTTCATCAGAATTAAAGGTCTCATTGTCAAATAGTGATGATAATCTTAACAAGTCACAGTTCCTTTTGGAAGAACTTTATCAGCAGCATGATGATATCGCAAAGGATATTGTAATGAAGGCACAAGCATATAATGATAACTATTATGATGGAGTTATTCAATCTTTTCAAGGTGCAGGGTATACAAAGGAATACATCAACAATTTGATTTGGGGTGTCTACATCAATGATAATCAATTGGATAAACGCCCCCTGTCAAAATTTACAAAGGATATTTTAGAACAAATTGGAATCATTTGATTAAGTGAATAATCAAGAATAATTATCATAAACATGCATTATGGAGCAAAACAATACACCACATCATAAATCCTTTCTTTGGCATCTAGACATTGAGCCATTTACCTGGAAGACTTGCTACGGAGAGCACTGCCCATCCTTTGTTACGGAAGAGAACAAAGAGGTTTGGAGGCGTTACTTGGTGAAACTCATCAAGAAGCATCTGAAGGCTGAGGTGATGAATACTCCTGAGTTCAGGGAGATTGAGACGATGGTGAGCTATGAGAAGCTGGTGCACATCAAAAATGATGAGCAGCGTAAGCGGATGATGGAGAGACAGCGGTATTGGGCCCGGATGGAGCGGCCGAGGATCAACTATATTCCGAAAGGGCTGAGCGTGGACTATGAAGAGGAATACTCCAAATATCTGATGCAGGAAGTAAGCTTTGAGCCAAGAGACAATGATGACTTCATGGCTCAGCTGCGTCTGCTGGAACGATGGCATAAGAAATCCATTCCACAGATATTGGAGAAGAACAGACCCGTATGCCATCGCCATGGCACTGTGCAAGCATATACCACTGCTCATCAACCGAGATGACATACAAGAACTGGTAGGCGAATACAAAAGACGTATCGGCAAACTGATATTCGACAGCTATCAAGCCCTGGTGGAGGCAGTCAAGATATGGAACTACGAGGAGAAACGCCAGGAGGTAGGCCGCTATATCAAAGAGACAGCAGGACAATACCCCAATCATCGGGGCATGAAGAAGAAGTTGATGGACTTGATGCCAGAAACACCATTTGAAGGAGAGCCGATGGCTGTGATTCGTGAGCCAAACGACATGGAGAAATCACTCCTGTAAATTATCAACTACACCAATGATGAAACAGAAACAATGAGAGAAGCACCAATAATTTTACCCGTGTTCACAACCAGTGTGCCTTTGGATTTTCCGTCTGAAGGCACGTTTGCGTTCAATAAAAAGACCAACAAGCAGTTGGAGGTGACGGTGAGAATCAATGAGTACCAGTACTTCAACATGAACTTCCTGAACCATGACGGTTATATCATGGCATGTTGCCGATGGGCGCATGTACTTGATTTTGCTGAGAATGGTTTTGACCGTATCATCAAGAAACATTTCCGGAAGAAATATCCTGTCATCAGCAGTCTGTATGGACAGCATACCGATACGGCTGAGGACATCCACATATCCACCATCGGTTTTGAGGGGAATCCCAAGGAATGGTACATCTCCATGCGCATCTATGGCGAAAAGTTCGATGACCTGCTGCACGGCAATCTGCTGATGAACGTGGCCTTTGCCTCTGCCGTGGGTAATCTGTGCATGGCAAGCGTGGACGTGTTCTAGGAAATCATGGAGAGCGATGCCAAGCAGCCGAAGATATTGCTGAAGGAGTTGACTGGTATTGACGAGATAGACAAGAACTTTGACTTCGGCAATTATCTGGATGCCCGGAATCCAGAGACTGGCGAGATTATATCGACAGCAAGAGAGGATGGCAAGGCTTCGGGAGTGGAGTTGCCGAAGGAAATGGAGGTTTATCCTGTCATCTGCTATCTTCCTATCTTCATGAAGTCGCTGAAAGACATGGATTTTGTCACATTCTGCAATGCCTTGTATTTTGAAATTCATGGCATGATGAGCAAGTTGGAGCAATTTGGGTTCTTTTCTTCCAATGAGTTGAGGGAATTGGAGAAGAATATTGCTTGCTTGGGTGAAAAGGTAATTGCTGGAGAAGATGCTGCTGCTGAGCGGGAGTTGATTTCTTCAACAGTTTATCAGTTGTTATCGAAGATGCGCGACTTATTATTGGATGAGAAATTTCAGGTGAAGGAGACTCTGGAAGGTAAGTTGGCCTTGGAACTGGACGTCTATATCAGGAAGCTCATCTGGAGGAAATGGGACACGACCTATCTGGAAGAACAGATTAAACAGGAGAATGAGATTGCTGCGAAGGTGGAGGTAAATCAGGTTCTTGTCAAGAAAAAGAGTGCTGAATTGAAAGCCGTCATGGAGGGTATGTCATTCAATGCCTTTTTGGTATTCCACAGCAAGATAAACGAATTGATGAAGGGTAGGAAGGCTACTTTGATAAAGTATGTTTTTCTTACTTCAGAGATTCTGAATGATCATCAGCGTAATTGGGCGGGTGCCTACTACTGGCACAACAAGGAGTATGATGAAAGGCAATATAGGAGATTCAGGTGTCAGGCTGAAAGCCTTGTCATCCTATTTTATGAAAGTATCCTGAGTGGTACGCTCTATGACAATCATGCCAGAACGAGATATGCTAAAAAGATTTATGGCATGATAGAGGAACTGATGAACAGAGACTGGAGCAAAATTAATGAGAATAATAATTAATGAGGAATATATAATGAAATTACGTACAGATTTTGTCACAAATAGTAGTTCTGTAAGCTATATAGTGACTATGAATTTAAATATTGTAAATTGCTTTTTGGATAACTTCAGAGAATCGAAAAACATGAAGGGTATCATTCGCATTGCAGAAGCATTGAAGAATTATCTTTTAGAAAAGGGAACGGTAAGTTATCTTCACGAGCATGAGATTTATTCTTGCTTAATGCAGTTTAATACTGATGATGGAAGTGCTATTTCAAAAGAAATTTTGGAACTGGATGGTGATAATACAGATCCTTTGAAGATGAACGAGGCTGATCTTTTTGCTTATATAAAAGGAGAACTTATTCAGAATAGGAAGATAAGTGATTTATTGAATGGCTTTGGGGCAACTCAAGTAGAACTGTATTAATTATGTTAGAAAGACATATTGCTGACTATCATTTTATAGCAGACCCGACAACAGGTATGACAATGCGATGGGGAACTACAATAAAGGATAATCCGACATGGGCCCCTGTACCAGAATTGGCAGATATATCTATATCCAATCATTGTTCAAAGGGGTGTTCGTTTTGTTATAAAGATAGTTGCATTAATAATGAATTTCTTAGTGTAGAGGATTATTGCCGCATATTAGACTCTATGAATCATCCTCAATATGGCAATGTTTTTCAAGTTGCCTTAGGTGGTGGGGAACCTCTTGAACATCCAAATTTCCTAGAAATTATAGAGGAAACTTGCCGACGCTCAATAGTTCCTAACTTTACGACCAATGGAATGCTATTAACTCCTAAGATTTGCGGTAGCTTATCTGGGAAAATAGGTGCTGTGGCTTTGTCTGTAAGTTCTATGGCTGATTTAGAACTGAAGAAACTTGCTTTTCTAATAGATGCAGGAATCAAGACAAATATTCATTATGTGCTGTCTAAGAATAATTTAGAAGAAGCGTGTATGATTCTGAGAGGATGTTATAATGAAAAGCTAAATGGTATAAATGCCATTATTTTTTTGACTTATAAACCTGCTGGTAGAGCAAATGCAAAAGATGTTATTCAAGATAGCAAGTCTTTTCGTGCGTTCTTATCTCTTGTTGACGAAACGTCTATAGCCAGACCTCGTTTTGGCTTTGATGCTTGCTTTGTGCCTATGTTGTTAAAATTTTCACATATAAATCCTTCATTTATCGATACGTGTGAAGGTGCTTTCTTTTCAGTTTATATAGACCATAAAATGAATGTATCTCCATGTTCCTTTAGTGCAGGAAAGGATTCTTATAGCTTGAAAGATTTTGCTTTCTATGATATTTGGAACCATAAGTTTAACTCCTATCGAGCAAAGTGGAAATCTAACTGCTCTGTGGACTGTATACATAAAAGTTTATGTCATGGGAATTGTCCCTATTACCCACAAATAACGATTTGTCATGAGTGAAATTATAAATTGGACATTATTGAAGAACCATGGAGATGAAAGATTGGAGTTTGAGCATTTTTGTTTTCATGTTGCTTCTTGTATGTTTGAAGATTATGGAAAAATAGAGTATTTCTATAATACACCAGGTTCAGAGTTTTATATTGAACTAAAAAAGCCCTTAACTTTTGGAGGTAAAACCTATAATCAAGGTGATGTCTTAGGATGGCAAGCTAAGTATTGGAGAGGAACAAAAGATGATAGCAATTCTCCTTTGGATGCAGACCACAAGAAAGAACTTCGAAAGGGTTTTGACGTTTCAATGTCATATCGTCCCAATTTAAAATTATGGATAGTTTGTACACCTGGCAGTTTTGTTCAAAAAGAGTGGGATAAATTGATTGCCGATTTGAGAACAATCAATTGCTCTTGTGATTTTACAAGCTGTCATAGAGAGATATTTGAGGATTTTTACTTAAAGGCCCCATCTCTATTTAATGGAATTTTCAAATACTATTTTGGCGAGAAGTTTATAGATCTAAAACAACTCTGTGATATTTCACGCATCACGTTGGAAGGACTTAAACGTAAATATGATGTAGATCTTCATACGGCTAGTGATTTCGAAAATTCTCTACTAAGTATTGTAGATGACAATATTGCCAATAATAAAATTAAAGATTTTATTAGTCGATTGAAGAAACATGCTGATAATGATAGGAAGAAACCTATTTTTAATACTGAAGGTTGGGGATACAGTAAATTATCAGACCGTTTTATTAATTATTACCAAGAAGATTTTAAACTACGTTATCAGCTTATAGATAAGATATACTCTCTATATAATAACAGGGACAATATTGTATCGAAATCAGGAGAGTTGCTATCTCTGATCGATGAATATCGTAATAATAGACAAAGTCGTGTTCAAATTATCAATGAAGAATTCCAAAAAATATATTCTAATGAGCATGACGAATATGGAGGATTGGATAATTATCTGATAGAATTGGCAGGAAGAGCGAGAACTTTAGAGAGTTTTTTGACTAAAGATGAGGATTTTTCTAAAGAAAACCTGTCTTCTTTCCTTCTATTGTTAACTAGGAAATATTTCCCGGTCTTTGCAAAACCTGGGTATGGAAAGACTCATTTAGCGTGTTCTCTGGCGGATAATATTCTGAAGAGAAATAAGCCTGTATTGTTTCTCACGGGAAGTTCTTTCCGAAATTGTCATAGTTTTCAATCTCTTGTATTAGAAAAATTAGACCTTAATGGTAGTATGTCTTTTTCTGACGTGTTTGATTGCTTGGATTTCTTGGCCAAAGTTCATCATTGTAAGTTGCCTATTATTATTGATGGTTTAAATGAAACTGCGCCAAATGAGGAAAGATGGAAAGAAGAACTACCTGCGTTAAAAGTTCTGTTGAATAAGCACTCTCACTTGCTTCTTGTAACAACCTGCCGTGATAAGACAGATTACTTACAAGCTATATATGGGGTGGATAATTATACAGAGGTGGATAACCATATATTATTAAATGGTTTGGTAAAAGAGGATTTGGAAGTAACTGTGGATAAATATTTCAGTAAATATGAAATACGGAATGCTACAGTTGAAGATTTTGGAGCTTTTGAAAACCCATTGCTGCTTAAAATCTTCTGTGTTACGAACAAAAACAGAAGTAATATCGTTGTCAACAACTATTCTTTAGTTTCGTGTATGGCTGATTATAGTAATCAACTATTGTCAAATATAGCCATGCATAAAGGTAAGGTAGACAAACTGGCGAAGCATAAATTAGAAGAGAAACTTTATAGAGCATCTTATATTCTTTTTGAAAACGATACTCGCTATTTTGATTTTTACAATCAGTTTGCAAAAATATTTGATGACAAAGTCTACGATCTAATAAACGAAGGCTTGTGCTTTACTTTTGAAAAAAACAATGGTGAAGAACAAGTGCAGTACACTTATGATATGGTCGCAGGTTTCCACATAGCAAAATGTATACTGCATAAGTGTGGTGAGGATGAAGATTTCAAGTTGTTTATAGATAGTAATAAAGGAAAGTTCTTTGGAGACAAACGTCATACATTGGCAGAAGATATAATCAAAAGTCTTTTCTACCTCGTACCTATACATTATCACAAAGAATGGTTCGAAATAATGCCAAATCCAGAAGTCATAAATGCTGCTATAGATAACTTGGATATATTCCTTACTTATGATAAAGGACGAAAATCATTTATCAAAATATTGACAGGAACAGAATGTGAAATAAAAATAAAAGAACACCTATTTGATACTTTGTATGAAAAGGTATGTACTTATAATATAGCTTACATGTCTTCATTTCTTCCATTTTTTACAAAACAGGATGGAAGTATTTTGGACCAATATTGGAATAGTAAATTTGCAACTTATGATGTTATACAAAAAGCATATTCCATATTGCATGACCGATTTGTTTCAAATAAATTCAAAAATGCAGATTTGCTGGCATTTGCATTGCTAATGTGTGGCATCACTGATATAGAATTTAGAGAGAAATTTTGCAAACAGGCATTTTTGATAATAAAGGAAAATAATGATGAAGGTTTGCGCATTTGCTCATTATTGCTATATACATGTGATCCTTTTGTACTTGAGGCTGTTATATCTGTTGTTACAGGCTTAGGACTGCACTCAAAAGATTGGGAAACATTAAAGAAATGTATCGATATATTAGAAAACTATTTGAAGAATCATGCCACTACCAATGTTGTTCTATTGGATGATTTGGAAACGCTTTATAGTTATGCTGAAGTTACTTTCTGTCAGCAGCAAAATAGAGAATTGTTGTATAAGTATGTTGATATGAAATGGTCAGGGAAAATAGAAAAGGAGTGGGCATTGTTTTCTGTATATGATTATGATTACGACAAATCTTATATAAGACCACTCTTTATACCAGATTATTACCATGAGGCAAATTATACTTCTAGCCAGATTTATGGTATGTTGCAAAATATGGCGGAGCGCTTAGGTTATGACCAAGATGTTTGTTCCATGTTACAAAACGTAGAACATGAAAAAGTTAGCTATCGTAGACAATTCAAAAATAATTATGCATTTAAATATGGGCAGGCTGCATTGTATGAACTTTATGGGTGGTCATTACTGAATGGTAATCTTGGAAATGAGTATGTTGGTACATTTCGTACACCTCTCGTAAGAATAGATCCGTCTTTCCCAATAGTCCCACAAAAGAGAAACTTATTCACAATTTTCTTACTACCTCAAAGAAATGAAGATTTGGCAAACTGGATTAAAGCAAATTTGTCTGAATGGCAAGCTGGTCAAATTGTAAAAAAACTTCCAGATAGAGATGGCGACTGGATTTTGCTTTATGGGACTTGTCACCAGATGATGAGTGAAAAACATGCTGATATATATTTGAAATGGAATTCTCTTCTTATACAAAAGGATATATCTCCTGATAAAGTTGATCCAGAATATGTAGAATTCCCCAGAGAATATAACCATGCCTTTTTGGGGGAATTATCATGGCGCGAACTCATAGATACACAGACGGATTTTACTGAAGATAATGCTAGTATTCTTGTTAAATATTGTTTCTCTGAATGGACAACAAAAAGGTTCAAATACAAAAATCTTGTCTGTCTTTCTTCCGAAATATGCCAAATGTTGGAATTGACATTTGATATTGATAGACTAGCATATATCTTTGCTAATGAAGAGGTGTCTGCCAGTTTTATTTGTGATGATAGTACATTTTTCTTTTTACGTAAAGATATTGTTGATAAACTATTAAAGATGAAAAAATCCTATCTTTACATCCAAATGGAAGAACATCGTTCTATCACAGGTAAGTTGCCGCCTAATATAGAAGAGCCTGAAATGTGTTATAATAAAAGGGTTAGTTATAACTCTTATTCTGGCATTTCAACAAGAAAATCTATTGATGAATAGAAAAATTTTGGTTATGTTTCAATATTTCATTCTAACTATAAACAAATATCACTTGTTATTTAGGGAGTTTTATGATGAAAATCAAGCTTTATGATTATCAGGAGGACATGAAGGGGCGCATTGAAGGTGAGCTGCGCCTTCATCGATCCGTGATGGCACAAATGCCAACGGGAACAGGTAAGACATACCTGTTAACAGCAGTTATAGACTCTTTCGTGAGCAACAATCCAATGGAGAAAGTATGGATTGTAGCCCATAGAAGAGAGCTGGTGTCACAGATAGACGAAACCGTAAGAAAGTTCCATTCTTATTACGCATCAAACACCTCTTCCCTATTGTCATCCGTCAAGGCGATGTCCATTCAGTGGCTGATGAGACACTATGACGAGATAGAGGAAGAACCGGGAATGATAGTGATTGACGAGGCGCACCATGCCCTTGCCAAGACCTATAAGGAGATGTGGGAGAGATTCCCGAAAGCTAAGTTCCTGGGACTGACGGCTACACCTTGCCGATTAAATGGTAAGGGATTCATGGATTTGTTTGATATCTTGGTGCAGTCGTGGAGTGTTCCTGAGTTTATCAGCAAGGGAAGATTGGCGACATACGATTTTGTGAGCATCAAATCGGATGGTGTGACGCAACGGCTCATCGACTCCTTGCAGAAGCGAGGGGCTGATGGTGACTACCAGAACAAGGAAATGGATATGTTGCTGAATAAAAAGCCGAGTATCGAAAGGCTCTATCAGAGTTTGGAAGAATTTGGCAGAGACAGAAAGGGCATCGTGTATGCTATCAATATTTCTCATGCTCAGAAAATCACAAAACTGTATCAGGAACATGGCGTGAAAGCCATAGCCATAGACTCGAAGACACCTGCAGTAGAAAGACAGCAAGACATTGAAGCCTTCAAGAAAGGTGACATCCAAGTGCTGGTGAATGTGGACATCTTCTCGGAGGGATTTGACTGCCCGGATGTGGAGTTTGTACAGTTGGCTCGACCAACGCTGTCGCTTGCCAAGTATCTGCAGATGGTGGGACGTGGATTGCGAGTAGCTAAAGGAAAGAAGAACTGCGTGATTATAGATAACGTGGGACTATATCGGGTATTTGGGTTGCCATCGCAAGTATGGAACTGGAAGGCTACATTTGAAGGAAGATTGAGATACAGCAGGAAGAAGGAGACTCCGAAAGAAAGAGATTTCTTCTTGATGTACGGAAAGCAAGAAACTATGCCTGTTGGTCAAGACTCTGAAATGATGATGGTGATGAGCCATGAAGAATTGCTCCAAACGATACAGTATCGTGAGTTTGTAGATAGCAAAGGGGAGTTTGCCATCATCAAGCTGCC